>WBZO01000446.1_pt1 | contig 88675 bp, 78 predicted proteins | sample 5204261 | NCBI WGS metagenome assembly WBZO01 (sample SAMN12412400, study PRJNA552823) | activated sludge metagenome | isolation source: activated sludge from anammox sidestream of wastewater treatment plant... | place: USA: North Carolina | collected 2017-09 | reverse complement strand
AGTTTCCTCTGGCTTCTTGAGTTCCACTGCGGTATTCTTTCTCATTAGGCGTTCCTCCTTGACTTAAGCAATCAAAGGATACGCCACCTTTTCAATCAGCCAGGCCACAACTTTCGAGAATAACTCTTGGCTCCAGAAGAATCTATAAATACGAAAGTCAAGCGACACTCGATTTTGTCATGACTCGAAGCAAACTATCACAAAGAACTCGCAGACGAGCCTAGTCAGCTCACTGGCAAAAGGTCTAAAACCGCCTAGCCCTAAACTAAAGCAGTCAGTGAAAGTTTATCTATAGCCAAGCAACTGGCTGTGCGCTATAAAGTACTCAGAGCCAGAGCAAAACAAAGCGATTCGATTGTGAATGTATTCAAGTCAATTTATAGAGTCGACAGGAATCTAAGGATTCTAATCCTCTTTTTTCTTTGCATGGCGTTCTCTTGCGCCTTGGCGCTGCTTCTTCCATTCGGTAGCCCCGTTCTGGCAATAACGATGCTGTTAGCGATACCGAGCTCTTACTTTATCCTGTTGCCGGAAGCTCTTGTCTATCGCTCAACTTTTCATATCAACTCAAAAAAATATGACTCCGCTAAGCAACTATTGGCCCGCTCCCTCGCTTTATCAGATAGGAATCCGCTCGCCTACATAAATCTAGGCTACTTAAACATGCTGGAAGGAAATTTTGCGCAAGCGCAATCAGACATTGCAATTGCTATTGAACAGAATCCCAAATCTTCCATAGCATACTTAAACCAGGCCGCCGCAGCTTATTACAGCGGGGACTATCGAGCTACAATTGATAGCTCACGCAAGGCTCTCCGGCTGAACGCCTCAGATAAAAGAGCTAATTTGAACATTTTGATATCCCACTACATGCGCGGAGACTATCAGATAGTCCTGGAACTTACAGAGAATCCAGCGAGCTTTAAGCAACACAGAGAATCAGTACTACTGGTCAAACTTTTTACACTATTGGCTTGTGGAAAACTCAATAGCGCTGAATCATATTGGGCGAAGACTTCTTGCAGGTATGTAGACACCAAGAAAATCGGAAGCGCAGCTATCGCTTCAGCTAGAGAGAACTACAGTGAAGCTATATCAATGCTCACAGACATTCGACCGGGGCAGTTAATTGATGGAACAGGACACATAGTGCGGGCAATAGCATTAAGCGCGCTCGGTGAGCCTGGTCTTGCTTATTCGACAATTAGTTCTAACTTCGAAAGAAAGCTTGATCATTTGAGCAATTTCATTGTCGTGTCTTGTATCTATCACGACTGTATGATGGCAAAGGAAGGACTGGATCTCTTAAACAAGATTGAAAAGAGCTACAATCAGTCGATTGGCTTGCAGACTCAGTTAGCTCTTTTATACACGAGAGAAAACGACTTCGAGAAAGCTCTCTCCATAACCAGCAAAGTTCTAGAGAATAGTCCTGACCAATCACAAGCGATAAATATTCACACAATATGCTTGGCAAGAACTGGACACATAGAAGATGCAAACAAATTCCATAACCGCCAACTGGCGCAGGAAGGGCAATTTAGCCTCACTCAACATGCTGAGATCCACATTAAGTGGGCGTGCGGAAAGCTTGATGAAGCACTAAATGCTGCTGAAAAGCTCTTACAGCATGACCCTAATGATCTTTGGTCTCTCAAATTGAAAGCCGACTTACTTGATTTGTTTGACGACCAAAGTAAGAGAAACCTGGCTAAAGAATTAAGAGAGCAATTAAGCCTTTTGTCTATAGATAGGCGAAAGGAACTACAAGAGTCGATGGAAAAACTTCCCATAGAGCAGCTTGAAGACTTGCCTTTACTGCCAGGCTAGGGACAAATTTTTTGTGTTTAGAGAAATTTGAAGCTCTATTGGAAGCGTTCTGGGTAAGAAAATGAACCGATATCGGTCTATTTTCTTACCCAGAACGCATCGCTTCAGTTCGCTCACCAACCACTTGCTTTTCGATCAGCTTGCGCAAACCAGGAAAACCGCTTAGCTCAGGATCCGTGCGCATAACCGCCAAGGCAGCGTTCCTGGCTTCCTCTAGAATCTTGGCATCATTCACCAAATCAGCTAGCACTAAGTCTGGGAGACCACTTTGCCTGTATCCAAGAAACTCGCCCGGACCTCTTATTTCAAGATCCTTCTGCGCGACCACAAAGCCGTCGTTAGTCTGCTCCATGATTCCGAGTCTATCTCGAGTAGTTTGAGACTTTAGGTCAGATACAAGATAACAATAGGACTGCTCCCCACCACGACCAACTCGCCCTCGCAGCTGGTGAAGCTGTGCAAGTCCAAATCTGTCGGCATTCTCGATCACCATAATGGTCGAGTTTGGCACGTCCACCCCAACTTCTATGACCGTTGTAGATACCAGAATCTGAAACTCTCCCTTTCGGAACGATTCCATGACGGCATCTTTTTCTTGTGGCTTAAGCTTTCCGTGCATCAGACCGAGCTTGAAATCGGAAAACTCGCCCTCTTTGAGTTTTTCGTACTCCTGAGTTGCGGCCTTTGCAGAGAGAGATTCCGACTCTTCAATAAGAGGAAAGACAATGTAAGCTTGGCGTCCCAATTCTATCTGCTCTCGAACCTTCTGCCAAAGCGCTTTCTTCTTGGAAGGCATGACGATTTCGGTGACTATCGGCTTACGACCAGGCGGCAACTCGTCAATTTCTGACACATCAAGGTCCCCGTGCATAGTCAAGGCCATGGTACGAGGAATAGGCGTAGCAGTCATGGTGAGAAGTTCGGGATTCAAACTCTTTGCTTTGAGACGGGCTCTTTGCTTTACTCCGAATCGGTGCTGCTCGTCGATGATGATCAGCCCGAGGTTCTGGAACTCAACGTCGTCTTCCAGCAAAGCATGTGTGCCAACCGCGATGTGGCTCTGCCCGGACAGAATTTCTTGCCGAGCCAAACGACGTTCGCGCGCGCCGTGCTTGCCAAGGACAAGAGTGGCACGAAGACCAAGCGGCGCCATCAAACGTTGAAACTGTCGGTAGTGCTGCTCAGCGAGAATTTCAGTGGGTGCCATCATCGCACCTTGGAACCCATTCTCAATGGCGACCATAAAGGCAAGTAGCGCAACCACTGTTTTTCCTGACCCCACATCACCTTGTACAAGTCTGTGCATGGGCTTGTTTGAAGCCAGGTCGCGAGCAATCTCTCCAAAGACCCGATCTTGGGCACCTGTTAGTTTAAAAGGAAGACTAGACTTTAGACGATTAACCAGACTGTTCTCACCAGGCTCATACTTAATTGAAAGTGCATCTTCTCTCTGCTCGTATTGGTAGCGTCTGTGCGCCATTTGCAATTGAATAGCGAATAACTCGTCAAAAACCAAACGACGCCTGGCGGCATCTTTATCTTCTGGATTCTCGGGGAAGTGAATCTTGTAGAAAGCCTCCCGAAGCCCCATCAAGCCAAATTTCTCGCGCAGAAGATCAGGTAAAGGGTCGACGATGAGAGCACCATATCCGGTGAGGGCATTGTGAATAATATTACGCAGATAGCGTAGTGATAGCCCTTCTGTTAATGGATAAACAGGGACTAAACGCCCGACATGCAAACTTTCTGGCATGTCGAATTGCCCGGGTGCGCCTAAAGCGCTCGGATCATCTCGAAAGCCAGCAGAGAGTTGATCGCCCCCAGCAAGACTAAGGATCTCGATCTCTGCATTCTTTAGTTTGAGCTTACCCGAGTAATCATCACGTTCAACAACGCCCGAAGCAAGAACCTGAGCCCCCTTGGGGAACTGCGCTTTATATCTGTCGAGAAGATACTTATTTGATTTGCCGCCTACAAATCGACTCACCATGATTGAACCGGTACCGTCAGAGAGTATGGCCGTCAAGATTGAGACATTGCCTTTCTTGGCTTGATAAGCGCTGACTGAACGAATTGTCCCGAATATACTCACCTCATCACCAACGACAAGGTCTCTAATATGTTCGCGATTCTGAAAATCGAGGTGCTTGCGTGGATAGTGACAAAGCAATTTCTCTACAGTTGTGATACCAAGCTTATCTAGTAGTGAAGCCAGTTTGGGACCAACCCCTTTGACAAATTGCACCGGAATCTCGGAGATATTCTGAGAGCGAGCCCCCTGCTTACCTGAATTATCCAGTCTCTCTTTAGTTGTATGTGTTGAATGACTTGAGCTTCTCTCTGTGTTTGAACCTAATTTACTTTCAGATCTAACTGAACCTGATTTACTTTCAGATTTAACTGCACCACGGATAGGCTTCGCTCCCGGACTATTTACAGGCAACACACCAGAAGCAGCTACCGGAGCAGAGCCAGGCATAGCACCTTGAGCAGATGCAGGCAACACACCAGAATCAGACACCGGACCAGACGCAGGCATAGCCCCCGGACCAGATGCAGGCAACACACCAGAAGCAGACACCGGAGCAGACGGAGGCTTGGTGACAGCTTTGTTCTCGACAAGATTCTCCGGTCTGGGAATACCGCTAGCAGCAGCCTTTGATTCAGTGGTGCCGACTCGATGAACAGAGCCTGCATCAATCTGACTGGTTTGTGCTGCCTCAGGGCCGCGCTCCAGTTGGTCGAAATAGGGCGCTAAAAGCTCTTCAGCGCGACTAACTATAGAAATGCGAGTGGCGACATCAGAATTGGGATACTGTCTGAAAAATGCTCTAATGGTCGTCCAAACAGGATCTAAAGGGAAGCGTCGCACCAGGCGGTCAGCGGTGTTGCGCATGAAATAAGAGAAGGTGCTGTGGCGTCCTTGAAAATCAGCATAGCGGGCGCGCCGCTCAACCGCTATCGCTCTACGAAGAGCCGCTATCTCAGCTTCTTTTGATGGTCTCTCTTTACCGACGATCTTGACCATGGTACCGGCCGAAGGACATATACACTAGATAGAAAGACGCAAAACGAATTGCAGTCCATTCTAAAGACTAGCCGAGAATATGTTCTTTTACTAGTGAAAAATAAGCTATTGCAGGCGGTTGAGAATGAGTTTGGAAATAGCTTTCAAGGTGGCGAACACGCCCAAACCTTCAGAAGCTACGGCTTCGAAACTAGGTACACCCATGGTGTTAAGCTCACGCTCCATGCGCTCGATTGGCATGGCATTAGCCAAATCCCGTTTGTTGTACTGCAAAACCCAAGGGATATTGTCGAGGGTGAGCGAGTATTCCTTTAAGTTATCCACCATGTTCTGCAAAGATTCGACGTTATCCTTCGAGCGCATGACATCCGAGTCAGCCACGAATATAATTCCGTCCACACCGTTAAGAATGAGCTTGCGGCTGGCGTTGTACTCAACCTGACCGGGAACGGTGTACAGTGAAAATCTTGTCTTGAAGCCTTGCACACTGCCCAAATCCAGAGGCAAGAAGTCGAAAAATAGAGTACGTTCAGTCTCGGTTGCCAGGCTGATCAGTTCTCCCCTAGTGGTAGGAGCAAGCTGACCATGGATATACTTCAAATTCGTGGTTTTGCCACCAAGACCGGTGCCGTAGTAAACGATTTTGCAGTTTATCTCGCGTGCCGCGTAGTTAACGAGTGCCATCTACTGTTTCCTGCTTCCCCCGCCGTCCGGCTGAGTCTTCCGGTGAATTTTTGGAGCTTATCGGTTTTGCTCCTTAAGACCGTTCTAAAAGGTAACCCAAAAGATTACTCAGAACAATCTTGTAAACCAGAATTCTTACCTTCCGATAATAGAAATATTAGTAACTCAAATATGAACGAGACACCTTTACAACGATCATCCTTGACCCGCAAAGAGGGATGGTTGATCACCCAAGTTTAGACTATCACGATTTATACCCAGGAACGGACCCTTCAACGGCAAAAAATGCCGATCACTTAGAACTATTACAAACTTAGTAAAGCAAGCGAAAAAGCAAGCCTATGTATATGCGCCGTGGTACAATTCACACTTTGCTTGTGCCCGAAGCTAATAACGGCATTCAGCTTGAGCTGTTCCTAACAGGCAGCTAATTGTTGAGCGTTATAGATTTAGGCGAGCACGCTAAGAGAATCTAGCTAATCAAAACCGAATCAATACGGCGATTGGCTAACAAGAACTGGACGGGATATTTCAAAATGGCTAAGCGTTGTGACGTATGCGGCAAAGGACCCCAGACTGGTGTTCAGTACACTTTCCTTCGTTCGCACTTTAACCCGCATGGTAAAAGACGCTGGCTGCCAAACCTGCAGCCTTTCAAAGCTGTTGTGGGCAAGACTGTGAAGCGCCTCAAGGTCTGCACATCTTGCATCAAAGCTGGCAAAGTGCAGAGAGCAGTCTAAGCATCTAGACAGAAAAGAATATTAGAGAGGTTCTTCGACTTCATTGGCCCTTGGCCAAGTCGAGGAGTCTCTCTTTTTTCACAAGATAAAGTTCATTACAAAACTGGCAGCGTCCTTCTGCCTGCCCATCCTCTTCAGCCATTGACAACAACTCGCCAGCGGGAAGTACCTTAAGAGCCTCAACGAATCTATCTTCCGAGCATTTGCAGTGAAACTTGATTGGCATTACATCCGCTAGTGGTCTTACTTCAAAGCCGGCTAATATCCTCTGCAATATATTCTCGAGACTCATGCCCCTGCGCATCAAGAATGTGAAAGTCCCAAAAGTAGTAATGTTGTTTTCAATCTTACAGATGGTCTCTTCAGTATGGTCGGGCAAAAGCTGCACTAATAAGCCACCAGCCGCTTCAACCCCTCGACTGGTTAGATGAACCCCAACTACAACAAGAGAGCCAGTCTGGTCAGAAGTAACGAGATACCGATTTACGTCCTCACCAATCTCACCGGACGCTAGCTCAACGGTTGAAGTGTGTGGCGCGCCAAAACCAGAGTCAATAGTGACATGAAGGTAACCTCTGCGCCCCACAGCCGAGCCAACGTCGAAATTACCAAGAGAATTTAAGGGAAGCTCGACCTTGGGATGCTCGACATAGCCACGTACCGTGCCGCGAGGCGAGGCATCAATCATCATTCTGCCCAGGGGACCGTTGCCATGGAACTTTAGTGCCACCTGCCCATCTCGCAAAAGCATCGGGGCAAGTAAGACACCAGCCGTCAGAGCCCTGCCAAGCGCCGCTGTGGCAGTAAAAGAAAGTTCGTGACGCTCACGCGCCTCAGAAACCAGATTGGTTGTAGTGGCTATGACCGCCCTAATGGTTCCGTCAGTTGATATGGCTCTCAACAGACCGTCTTTCTGCGTTTTGTCTTTAGATGCCATATCTGCTTAAACCTGAAAACGCTCTATTTTTCCATCATAGCAGCATATTACATTTTTTAAAGCCTACTTAATAAGACGGCCAGCCACTATTCTCCCGATGCCGGCTAAATCCTGCCTGACTTCGACATGCTGAAATCCCGCACCGGCGAAGATCTCAGCCACCGGAGCGGATTGTTTGTGACCGACCTCAAAAGCAAATTCTACAAGCTTGCCCTCCGCTATAAATCTACCGATATCGGTTGATTTTTTTTCCGCTACTGCCTCTGAAAACAAACCGATATCGGTTGATTTTTTTTCCGCTACTTCCTCTGAAAACGAACCGATATCGGTTGATTTTTTTTCCGCTACTTCCTCTGAAAACGAACCGATATCGGTTGATTTTTTTTCCGCTACTTCCTCTGAAAACGAACCGATATCGGTTGATTTTTTTTCCGCTACCGCCTCTGAAAACGAACCGATATCGGTTCGTTTTCCGGCCACCCCCAAAAGCACGGCGGCAAATCTTCTGTAGAAGCCCATACCGTCGGCATCCAAACCTCTAAGAGCCAACTCCGGCTCGTGCTTAACCTCAGGCTGCAGTTCTTCCATTTCGGCAGCATCGATATAAGGAGGATTTGAAACCATGAAGCAATGGCAACCACTCTCGAATAAACGCTTAGCTAACAAGTCAATCGGCTCAGGCTGGAAGAAATCAGCCAGGACTAGCTCCATCCGATCCGCTACGCCGTGTCTTTCAGCATTGACTTGGCTGAACCTGGCAGCTTGAGGAGAACATTCAAAAACAAGCGCCCTCAAGCCCGGAAACTGCAGCAAAAGACTGACTGAGATGCAACCGGAGCCACTACCAACCTCCACCAAGAGCACGTTCTCGTGGCTTATGCCTAGGTCCTCCTCGAGCTGCCGCAGGCGCCTGCTGACAATATCAACCAATAGCTCGGTTTCAGGACGGGGGATGAGCACCCCTTCGCCAACCAAAAATGTCTGCCCCATAAAGTCTGCCTGCCCGAGAGCGTACTGAATGGGGCGCCTATTGCGTCTATCTTTCAATACTCTGTCTAGATCGACCGCCTTGTCACCAAGCACAAGCTCTTGCTTGAGCGGCAAAGCTCCATAAGATATAGACATCAAAGTAGATAAGGCGAGGCGAGCCTCTGCTCGAGCCTCATCTTTGTCTATGCCCACTCGCATCAATTCATCGGCAAAAAGCGAAGCGGCTTCCAATAAAGAATGTTCGGCTTTGAACAGAGACACTAAATTCCAGCTACTGTGTTCATTTCGGCTTCGAGCAGGCGCTGCTGATGCTGCAAGATACAAGCCTCGATGAGTTTATCAAGATCACCTTCCAGAACCTGCTGCAGAGGAAAGTTCTGATTGAGACGGTGATCAGTTACTCGATTATCTTTGTAATTGTAAGTGCGTATTTTTTCAGAGCGATCGCCAGAGCCCACCTGCGATTTGCGGGCATCGTAGATCTCTTTCTGTTGCTCTTCCAGCTGAATTTGATAGAGCTTATTGCGCAGAATCTGCTTAGCCCTCTCTTTGTTCTGCAACTGTGAACGCTCTTCCGAACAGGCAACCATCAGACCACTAGGCTTGTGAACAATACGCACAGCGGTTTCTACTTTGTTGACGTTTTGGCCGCCGGCACCGCCTGACCTCATTGTAGAGATATCCAGGTCGTTATCGTTTAGTTGAACATCAATTTCTTCAGCCTCAGGCATAACAGCCACAGTGGCAGTAGAGGTATGCACCCGACCAGAGGCTTCGGTGGCCGGCACACGCTGTACACGGTGCACGCCTGATTCAAACTTGAACTTACTATAGGCAGCATCACCCTTGAAGCTAACAATCACTTCTTTGTAGCCGCCCACTTCGCCCTCGCTGACGCTGGCGATTTCAGGGGTAAAGCCGGCACGGTCCGCGTACTTCATATACATGCGCAGCAAGTCTCCGGCGAAAAGCGAGGCTTCGTCCCCGCCTGTTCCGGCTCTTATCTCGAGCATGATGTTCTTCTCGTCATTAGGATCTTTGGGCAGAAGCAAAATCTTCAACTCCGCCTGCAGATCCTGATGCTCTTGTCTGGCTTCGGTAAGTTCCACCTCAGCCAGCTCACGCATTTCTTTGTCAGTCTCAGTGCGCAGCATCTCGAGCGCGTCAGCAATGCGACGCTCCGCCCCCTGATAGCGATGGAAGGTCGTGACGGTGCGCTCCAGCTGATGCCTGGTTCGAGCCAGGCGCATAAAAGTGCCTTGGTCAGAGATTATGGCCGGGTCAGAAAGCTTTTGCTCAAGCTCATTGAAAGTATGCTCAATATCTTTGAGCTTCTCGACAAAATGCTCCATCTAAGAGCCCTACCAACCCGAAAGTAACCTAAAAAATTCGGAGAGGGAGGGATTCGAACCCTCGCTGCGCTTTCACACAGACAGTCTTTCCAGGACTGCACGATAGACCACTCCGACACCTCTCCAAGTGGTCTCGTGATTATATCAAGCAAGTCATCCTGACTACGCTGCCGCGAGTGGAATGAAAGCTCAAAGGAAAAAAAACTTTATCCCTAGGCTCTGGTTCCCATGAGCTTACTTCTGCCGGCTCCGCCTTTGATAATAGGCAAGAAGTCTTCTGCCTTGAGGCTGGCCCCGCCGACCAGAGCGCCGTCTATATCAGATTGCTCCATCTGTTCCACTATTGTCGAGGGCTTGACTGACCCACCATAAAGCACAGGAATTGTATCGGCAACATTGGTGGCATAAAGCTCATTGATGGTCTCGCGAATCATCTTGCAGACTCGGTTTGCTTCGGTAGACTCGCAGTTCTTGCCGGTGCCAATCGCCCAAACCGGCTCATAAGCCACAACAATCTTGGCAACTTGATCTTTGTCAAGTTCTTCTAAAGCGCTTGCCACCTGACGACGAATGACCTGATCGGTCAAGCCGGCTTCTCGCTCATCGAGGGTTTCTCCTACGCAAACAATAGGTACCAGCTTGTTGGCAAGGGCAGCCCTGGTCTTGAGATTGACCGAAGCATTGGTTTCGGCAAAGTACTGCCTTCTTTCGCTGTGACCAATGATGACGTGAGTTAAACCGATATCGGTTAACATTCCGGGGGCGATTTCGCCGGTGAAAGCGCCGCTATCGTGATAGTCCATGTTCTGGGCGCCCACATAGCAAGTGCTCAGCACTTCACCATGCTTTTCTTTAAGAGACTTAAGGGTTTCGGCCGCCAAGGGCAGACTCAAGAACACCGGGCAAAGAACAATGTCGGGCAAAGTTTCGCCTTTCATCTGGCTGACGCCTTCCAAAACAGCATTAATGAGAGCCTTTGATTCAGCCTGGTTCTTATGCATTTTCCAGTTGCCGGCAATGATAGTTTTGCGCACGACTCGCCCCTCAAATAGATAGATATTTGCAACAGAAGTCTAATTCTACATCGCTATGAACTAGAATCTAGAAATTACAACGCCATAGTTAAGGGTGCAGTCAATGACAACAAGTCAGTCGGACAGTAATAAAAAGATGGCGGCGCTAGCCCAGGCCGCCAGACGCTTAGAGCAAGAAGAAGACAATGCGCCCTTGCGTTTGCCCGAATGGGTGCGGCGCTCGGTTTTGAATACGGAAGAGAACCGTGAGACCAGGCTTATCTTAAAAGAACAAAATCTCAATACTATTTGTGAAAGTGGTCGCTGTCCAAACAAAGGCGAATGCTGGGCCAAAGGCACTGCCACCTTCATGCTCATGGGCGCCCTTTGCACACGTACTTGTCGCTTTTGTTCAGTAAATAAAGGTACGCCTTCCCCCCTCGACCCAGAAGAACCCCAGCGCATCGCCACTGCCGCCCAAAAGATGGGGCTGCGCCATGTGGTCCTCACCTCGGTCAATCGCGATGACTTACCCGATCAGGGCGCAAGTCATTTCGCCGCCACCATCAAAGCTCTCAAAGAAAGCATCAAAGGCGTGGCAGTGGAAGTTCTCACCCCGGACTTTCAAGGCAGACGCGACGCCCTAGAAATAGTTCTGGCGGCCGAGCCTGTGGTTTATAACCACAATATGGAAACAGTGCCGCGTCTCTATAAAAGAGTACGACCTGGTTCAAAATATGACCGCTCTCTCAATGTATTGAAAATGGCATCCGAAATCGCCCCTGATATTCCTACCAAATCTGGTTTGATGTTGGGACTGGGCGAAACAATGGACGAAGTTAAGGAAGTGATGCACGACCTGCGCGATCATGGTTGCGCCTTCCTGACGCTCGGTCAGTATCTCAGACCGTCCCGAGACCAATTGCCGGTGAAGCGCTATATAGAACCCTCCGAATTCGAAGAGCTTGGTGCCTACGGATGGAAGATCGGCTTCAAAATGGTGCACTCCGGGCCTTTGGTGAGAAGTTCGTACCATGCCGAAGAATTAGCCAACAATCTAAAGTAGTGAATTTGCAGTTTTGAGCGAGAAAGAGCCAAATCAAAGTCAATCTGCGGGCAGCCAGGAAGAGTTGCTCGACTTTAGTCCGCAGCAAGACCTAGCTAAAGCGGAAGCCATAGCGCAAGAAAAGTCGCCCCTAGAAGAAGCAAAAGTGCTTTTTGAAAACGGCGAATATGAACGCTGCCGCGCCAAGCTGAGTGAGATTTGGTTAAAAGCGCCTTACGACCGCGCTGTCATTGAACTTTTTGCCGAATTGCTAAGCGAGATAGGTGAGGGAGAATCGAGCAAACGTTTCAGCAAACTGGTAGAGAAGCTGAAAGAACCCCTGCCACCATATAAGCACCACCAGGAACTCTTCGAAGTCGGCTATGCCCTCGTCGACATGAGACAGTTCCAGCTTGCCACCATGATCCTTTCTGAGATTCATCAAGAATTGCCGGAAGATCCGCTCGTCAACTACGAGCTTGGCTTTTCGCTCATGTGCCTTAAAGACTTTGCCAGAGCGGTGGGGCATTTCGAGAAGTTCAAAGACAAGCGCGACGACTTTGATGTTATTCTCAATCTCTGTGTCTGCTATACCCTCTTGCGCAACGAAGCAGCGGCAGCCGAAGCTCTAGCAATGCTGCGTCCGCTCGCTGAGAGCGAAGAAGAGAAATTGGAAGTAGAACACCGCCAAATAGTTCTCAAACGCCTAGCCAAACTCTCTAAAAAGAAGACCCTCAATGACAGAGACTGGTTCTTCATTCTCTATGGCAGTATTCTTCTTAGACCAGGCAAGACCCTAACCGCCGGCAAGGCCGAAATCAAAGATGTGGCAGCCTCTCTAGCTATACTGAAAGGTCTTTTGTCGGGAATCTCGGTGGAAGAAGAAGGTGTGGAGTTTTACTCACTGCGCTCCAAACCTATGGCCACTGTCTTTGGTGAAATGTTCGGACTGCCGAGCGACAGCTACCGTGGTCCAGATCGTCCAGACCGCTGCCTCCTCTTGATGAGCTGGACCACCGACATCTTAGGACCACACCAAGTGTTTATTCAAAATGGAGAAAACAGAGGTTTGTTCGCCCTCGCCATCAGCCCGAGCGAGCCACTACCTGTGGTGCCCGACATAATCAGCTATGTCAGCGAAGATCTCTATATGCCCTGGGAAGGCAAAGAACAAAACGCCCGCGAATTAGAGCAGTTTTCCAAAAAGCTCTTTGAAAAATTGGTAGCTTTAGAGTCGGATCCGGACATCTTGAAAGAAACCCAAGAGTCGATAGATTATTATCTAGACAAGCTTGAACTCTTGGTCTTCAACAACCATATCAAGTTTCCGTCTCGACCGGAGTACACAGCCGAACTACCGAGGCAATAAAGCCGTTGAATCCGTTCAGCCTGCTAATCAAGTCGACAAAGCGTCTGGTGTTGGCAGCCAGTTATATAACCAGCCTGCCCCTGGCAAAGCTTTTCAAACTCAAAGAGGAAGACTATCAAGATCTGAGCGGACTGGCTAAGTATCTGCCCACAGTTGGTCTTTTCCTAGGGGCGCTTCTCACAGTCAGCTGTCTAAGCATGACTGCCTTTGGCGTCGACCGCCTCTTGCAAGCAGCCCTATTGAGCGTGCTCTGGCTGATGGTCACAGGCGCCTTGCACATGGATGGCTTGATGGACACCGCCGATGGCATATTCTCGCACCAAAATCGCGACCGTATGCTTGCCATCATGCAAGACAGTCGTGTGGGCAATTTCGGCGCCCTCAGCGGTCTTAGCGTCTTTCTCTTGAAGTTTGCCGCCTTAGCCGCCATGCCCGAACCCAGCTTACCAACGGCCCTTTTGTTGACACCCGCCCTTGGCCGCCTAGCTGAGGTCTATGCCATCGGAAGATATGAGTATGCCAAACCCGAAGGCAAGGGCAAAATCTGGCACGATTCCACCCGCCTGCCCGGGGACTTCATCTTAGCTATGATCTTCCCTGCCATCTGCGCGCTTTTGCTCTTTATCAAAGGCGAGCTCTATGTGCTCTTTCTTATACTAGCGGCACTAATCTGCGCGCTCTTTTTCAGTGCCTATCTCAATAGACGCTTAAAGGGACACACAGGCGATACCTACGGCGCCGTAGTTGAGTTGACCGAGGCTGGCACCCTGGTTTTATTCACCCTCATTTTGAGTGTGATGAAAAAGATTCTTTTATAGATCTTTTGCAGGAGCTTTTAGGTGTCTTCAGTCGTCTTTAGTGTCTTTAGGTCTTTTTCAGATCTCTTATAGGTCTTTTATAGGTCTTTTGCAGAACTGGCTTAGCCGGTCGACTTAGCGGCTTTGCGGCGCAAATTCTCAGCTTCATCGGTTCTTCCTGTAGCCGACAATAGCTCTGCATAGTTGCGCATCACATTTTTCAGTGAGCTGTTTTTTTGTCCATCGCCGTCGCCACCAACTTTATCGTAAATGGCTATGCTCTTTTTATAAAGCGGTTCAGCTTCCTGCATCCGTCCTTGATAGCGCAGCACCAAGGCCAAATTGTTGTAAGCATTGGCTAGAACCGGGCTGTCTGCATCCAATCTCTTCTCATATATTGCCAAGGCTTCGCTCAGGCGACCTTCCGCCGACTTCGGACTATCCATGCGCCTTTCCACTTCAGCCAAATTGGTCAAAATATTGGCTTTGACAAGCGAATTTTTAAAACCTTCACCTTTCAAAAGCGAAAGAGCAGAGATAAATTTCTCTCTAGCAAAAGACAAACCGCCCTGGTTGAAGAGACAGGCGCCGAAATTATTGAGCACCTCGGCTTTTCTCTCGGGATACTGGTCTAAACTAGCAAGAGCCTGCTTGAACAGAGCCTCGGCCTGCACATAGTAACCAGCGGCTGAATAAAGCCTGGCTAAGGCATCGCGAGTTTCCGCCACATCCACTGAGTTAGCTTCTAGGTTGTTTTCTCTGATAGTCAAAGCCTCCTGCAAGACATTCTCGGCTTTCTCGTACTGACCACTTTCGGTGAGGGCTTCGCCCAGACCGGTGAGACTGGTGGCGGCCACCAATAGATGTGGTCTCATCAGACGCCCATTCATAAGCCTAGAGCGTTCGAAATATCGTAGTGACTCAGCGCTGCGCCCCTGCGATGCCGCTATGGAACCTAGTTCATCGAGAATTTCCACCGTAGTCGCATCTTCTTTGCTGGCAGCCTCTTGTATGGCAAGCGCCTCTTTCAGCTTTTTCTGAGCGGTGACCAAATTGCCTCGCTTCTTCTCAATCAGACTCTGGGCGGTAAGTTCCGCCACGCCACTGCCACGGCTCAGGCTATAACCGACCAGGGCACAACCGGCTATACCCAGAGCGCAAGACAAGGCGGTCACTTTCTTCAAACCATTCATAACAAAATCCTCTATAGGTCAATAAATAAAAGAACCGAGCCCCAACTAGCGCAGCCCGTTCTTAAGCAGTCCATAACCAAGACCGACGGCGGCACCAACTCCGGTGCCTTGCCAGAGACGTTTCCGCCCCCGCGTGGCAGCGGCAGAAAGACCTAGCCCCACCAGGGTACCGCTCGCCACATCTCTGACAATAGGATGCCGCTTCATCGTCTCGCTGGAGCGCACCAGCCCGACACCAGCACCGGTGCCGGCACCTATGAGACCGCCTCGCACCACACCTCGCCCACTGACAAGCCCGGTTACTGCACCGGCGGCGGTGCCAACACCAGCACCAAGCGCAGTGGCTCTTACTTTAGGATGCTTCTGCCAATAAGTACGATTATCTTGAACATAGACCTTTTGAATAACCGGCTTATAAACAGTTTTAGTTGTATATGCTTTCTGCAAAGACTGGCTTGGCGGCACAGTAGCAGCCGAGCGTTTAATATCCGGGTCGTCAAAGTCGTATACAGGCTCTTGTCTGATCAATTTAGGCAAGGCATTATGATTCTCTACACTGCCGGATAAAAGGGTTCCCTGGGCTAGAGCGGCGGGCTGCCCCAAAGCAAGACAGGCCAAGCCGACAGCCACCAGCTGTGAACTAGTCATAATCATTCTCCAATTTAAATCTGCTGTTTCTTACAACGAAAGAGATAGACGAGGCTCTCGGCAGTCTGTTCCTAGAAAGTCCGATAAATTAACGATCGTTAAGAAGGCGGGAACAAAACTTGATCTCACTCTTCTATCTATTCATCTTGAACAGCTTGAGCGCTCGTGCGGCTTGAGCCTAATAAATAGGAAAGATTCTTATGAACACCGCTATAAACACCTCTATGAACACCGCTAAGTACACCCAAAAGAAACCCACCCTGAAAACCAATATAAAGACCAATATAAAGACCAGGCAAGCCAAAAGCCTAATGGTCAAGACCTTTTTATTTGCCGCCCTCGCTTTCGCCACCATAGGCAGTGCTGAAGCACAAGGCAATAACGTCACGGTCAAATCGGGCGGCGGCGAGACCTTAGAGATGAAAAGCGGCTGGTTCGGCAGAGATTCTATAAAGGTACAAGACCGCTTCGGCAACAAACTGGAAAACAGCAAAGGCTGGCTTAGTCGCAAGAAAGAAGTGAAAGTCTTGGGAAACTCGCTGGAAGAGAGAAAAGGGCTATTTGGACAAAAATCATACAAAGCCACATCTATACTCGGCGACAAGATTGAGACCAAGCGGAGCTGGTTTGGTCTGGGTCCCCGCCAAACGACTGTAGATCTAAGCGGCGTCTCTTCTGTTGCCGGCCAGCTAATTAAAAAGAAGCAAACTGGGTCTAGCTCTAACTAAGCCGCCCAGCTTGCCGCTTTCTTTACTTATCTCGCTTTATCTATTTTGCTTTGCAAGTCTATACGGCAAAAGCTTAGTTTGCGCAGTTCAAAGCCGGCATTACCCAAGCTCAGTACAGCCACTCCACTGAGAATGGTAAAGGCTGCCAGTGCCGTGGTCGGGCCAACCGGCTCGCCCAAAATAACCCAGCCGAGCAAAACGGCCACAACCGGATTGACATAGGCATAGGTCGAGACCTTCCCGGCGCTAAGGTGTTTCACCAACCATGTGTAGGCTGAAAATGCAGCAATTGAGCCGAACACAGTCAAATAAATGAAAGCCAAAAGACTCTGGGTAGAGACCTCAAAGAATGAGAAATCACGGTGCTCACCCATGAGAAAAGCTGCCAGTAAAAGAAATGTTCCGCCGCTAATCATCTGCATGGCCGTGCCGAGCATGACCGAGCGGGGCATAGTCAGCTTACGCCCGATAACAGTACCCAAAGCCCAACTGAAAGAGCTGAGGAGCACTAAGGACAAGCCGCCGAAATCAACTCGCATGCCGGCTCCGGTCAAAGACGGCGCCACCAAAATAAAGATACCGATGGTACTGACGGCCAGACCAAGCACCGAAAGATTGCTGACTTTCTTAAAGCCGGCGAAAACCCACTCCAATATGGCTACATAAACCGGCACCATGGCCACAAGCAAACTAACCAAGCCACTTGGCACCGACTTCTCAGACAAGACGACACCGCCTGTGCCGACACTCAAAAGCAAAATGCCAAGCAAAATCGAGGTGCGCCATTCGGCCAAAGATGGTCGAGCCGCTCCACCAATGCGCAAAACCAAATAGAGAGGAATACCTGCCAACAAAAAACGGGCTCCGGCCATAACCAGGGGCGGAATAGTGTCGATGGCAAAGCGAATTGCTAAATAGGTCGAGCCCCAAATGACATAGATGGTTAAAAAGGCTAAGGCTATTTGTAGTTTTGAAGGTCTAATCTTGGCTTCCATAGTGTTTCCTGCTCTCTCAATGCCGATGACTTAAAGAAATGAAGAAAAAATCGGCAACTAATGCGAAAGTAAACCAGAGCAATTAGCTAATTGCATCAGGCTTCCTTTATAATGAAACTAATCGGGTTCGCCTGCAACCCTAATTTAGCTAACAAACCAAACTTTCTAATAGTATTTGGCAAAATCACCTAACCGAGTCAGACCATGGACCAAATTGACCTAAAATTATTAACCTTATTGCAACAAGACGCTAAACATAAGTATGCAGATCTAGCTGAAATGCTAAATCTATCAGCCCCATCAGTGCACGCCCGGGTCAAAAAAATGGAGCAGGCGGGCATTATTGAAAGCTATGGTCTCAAGCTAGATCCAAGCAAGATCGGGCTCAAGCTCTGCGCCTTTGTGCGGGTCACCACCGAAGGGGTGGGCAGCGAGCTGGGCCGCTCCCTGCATCGCTTTAAAGAAGTAGAGGAAGTCTATTCTGTAGCCGGCGAAGAATGTCTGCTTTTGAAAGTGCGCACCGCCGACACTGCTAGTCTTTCAAACTTTCTAGACGAAATAAGAAGGGTGAAGGGCGTGCGCAAGACCATCACCAGCATTGTCCTAAGTACTTTACTGACCAGAAATGTGCTGCCTGACCCCAGCGATCTATAATAAGCCCCTGATCACGACAGTGTGCTAAATTGAAATGAACCAGAGACCGCTCACCTCTCATCACCTCTCAGGCATAGTGCCATTGCAAGAGAGCATCAAAAAGATGGGCGCTGCCGAACTTACCTGCCTGCTGAAAGAAGCTGTAAAGCAAAGCGGTCTTGATGTAATGGCTGATGTTGCAGTGGACTTTGCACCGCATGGAGCATCGGCAGTGGTCGTCCTCAAAGAGTCGCATGCGGCTGTGCATATTTGGCCCGAGCATGAAAGCGCCACAATTGATATTCATGTATGCGACTACATGAGCGACAATCTCTCTAAAGCTAGACTACTAGCCCAAACGCTTTCCCAAAGCCTATCGGGACATTCTCGGCAAGAACAATGCCGTTGGAATGAACTGACTATGCAGTAAAAGCGGGCAAGCATTAGACAAAAAATCAATAGACTGAAAATCGATTATCTCGGTCTTTCAACTTCCATATAAAGCCATCTAGTACATAATGTGTCGACTGCGGCAAAGAAAGCAGAGGCACAAGCACTGAGAGCGTGGCTGCATCGGTTATGGCCGGCAGCTGATCAAAGCGAAACGGAGCAAAAAAGGCTAAGTGTTCTCGCCAAACCAAGCCGTCCCAAAAGCCCTCTTCGACATAAGCAAGTAAGACCAAAAAAAGAAAGAAAGCCGGAGCAAAATTCAAAAGACAGTTTTTGAAGAAATCGAAACTGCCTCCTCCTTCACTGCGGCGCCCATGATGAAAGAGCCAAACAAGCGCCATATAGGGAATGCCGTGGCTGACCACATTGGTCATAGTAAAGATCAAATCAGAATTGGACCAAACTATGCCAAGCCACCAAGAAAAGATAGTACCCAAAAGCAATAGATTTCTAGGCCAATTGAAAAAGCCGTTCTTGAGGGTGATTCGAACTTCTTTAAAAGCATAGAAGAGCAAAATTGAGAAATAGAGCAAGCGACAGAATGGCTCTATAGTGCCGAAAATTCCAAGCGAAACAAAATCGCCTTCGACAAACCAATTGAAATGCCTGGGCAAATGAGCATGCCAATAAATAATTGGATAAAGCGTGGCAGCATAAACTGCTGCCTGATCGACAAAGACCGCAAAGCGGCTGCGCAACTCCTTTCTGGCATAGAGCGCCATAAAGCCGTATTGCTGCCTGACAAAATGAAAGACGGCCAAATAAGCCATGGCACGCCAAAAGAAAAGGGCACCCAGACTGTACAAAAGCACACCAAGAACGAAACACAAAAGTGGAATGGCAATGAGCAAAGTTTTGTTTGTCGCAAATGCTTCTCTATCAAAGTAAGTGCGATAGAGCGTGGCATAAACATGGGCTACATCGATCATGAGCACCAAAATCACCCATGACGCCAAAGATAGCCCCTCGCTGCCGTCGCCGGCAAAATACAAAGATAATAAACTGGTCAAGAGAGCAGGCGCCAAAATAAAAGGCAGATCAAAGCGCGGCGAAGAAAGCCAAGGTTGCTTGGCAGATTTGGCATTGATCAAGCCTGCAGTCATGTAGACTCCTTCAATGCAGTGCCCGACGAGATTATGGTCTCGGCAGCCATGATGCCCTGGTATTGAGCTTCTTCAAAGTTGGAAATACCACTCATATCTGAGTGGGCAAAAACTACACTCTTAAAGCGGCGTTCTAGTTTCTGCCTGCCTGTCCACATATAGCCTTGAGAGGGGCTGACCATACCATGCCCCCAAGGCCAAAGCTCCATCGAAGTAATGAGAGCGCCTATGCCCGGATGCATAATTTCAAGGTCTTTGACGATTTCGTCCCGCCAGAAAGTTTCGCCCTGGGCTTGCAGAAAGCGCCTGGCTTGGGCAGCCGGCATGCGCGCCAGCGGACGATAATAGGTAATGACGATGCTGCTTCTTCTTGTGGTGATCTCTTGATGATTGGCAACAACATAGCCCAATGAATCGCCGTAATAGCTAACATTGTCCCAAGCCAAGGGTGTGCCACGGCTGCCGGGAACGCCGCTCAAGGTAAGATTTGCCACCAACCACGGTGCATACTCAGGCTTCTTCTCCAGCTTGTAGTCGGCGATAATATAGGGAGCAAGGAAGCGAGGGGCGGCAAAGATCACAGTCTCAGCTTGCAGCGCTTTTGTTTTGCCGTCTTGCTCATAAATCACTCGGCTCAGCTTCTGCCCCGGCAAAATTCTCAGCACCGGTGCACTCTCAATGATATGAGCCCTAATTTTCTCTTTGAGCGCCTGTGCCAAATAGCCATTACCAGAAGGAAATGTCACCACCGAGTTGGTTTCGGCATTTGCCGCCCGCCCTCGCCGACCGGCAAAATAATGCAGACCGGCCCAAGCTGAAATATTTGCCGAAAGAGCACCATAGTCATCGCGACAGCAATAATCTATATACCAGAGTAAAGGCTTAGAATGAAAATTTCGCTGCTCTAACCATTGGGCAAATGTAATTTCATCAAGCTCTCGAAACTTGGGGTCTTGCGAACTGAGATCGACAGGAATGGCAAAGGCCGGTCTTCCGTCTGCACCGACAGCATCCCTCAATTCATGTACTAGTTCAAAAAAGCGCCTTATCTCAAGACTATCATCCGGCTTCAGTCCGCGCCTGGGCACCAAGCCATCCTGAAACTGTCCATCTTTGAAAAGACGCTCTTGTGGATCATGACAGAGATGTAGCTCGTTATAGCGAGGCGCCGCAACTGAATAGTCACCCTCGATTATGCCCAGCTCGGCAAATAAAAGACGCACATATTGCGACTCTAGATTGGGCAAGGGAACATAATGCGCCCCCCAGGGATAAGCGCTTACCTTGTTCTTGCCCGAGCGACTATTGCCGCCGCAAGCAGACTCTAATTCCAACAAAGTAAAATCGTTGAAGCCATGGCGCTGCAACCACCAGCCGGTCGATAGCCCGGCAATGCCACCGCCAACGATGACCACTTTACGAAACTCGGCTTTGACTTCGGCAGCGAAGGCAGGGTTGAGACGACCAAGCATATCGCGCAAACGATGCCCCACCGCCATCGATGGTCCAAACATTTTGACCGGAAAATTGGTGGAATAGGTGGAATTGGTTAAATTGGTTCGACCAAGTCTATTGCAGGCAGTCAAGCAGCCGCTTACCGCACCGCCTATGGTGCCACTCAAAACAAAACTGCCGAGACTTCTCAAAAACAATTTACGGCTGAGCTTATCAGTGTTGCTCATACTCGCTCCACTCTGCTTCGAATAGATGCACGAGTTCTTGATTATTGAGCCTATTTACGGCGAGTTTTGTAGGCTGCATATCATGGGGAAATTCAAGCATGCAAGCAAAACTCTCGGGCGATATATAGGCCAAGCCGGGAGGATATTGCCTGGGGGCGTCAAAAGGCTGAAGTGAACCGATGACATAGCCCCAATCGCCGAAAGCCGGCACATAAGCATGATAGGGCGTGGTCAGAAAGCCACTGGCTTTGAGAGTATTGACCACACACCAGTAACTATTTTTAGCATAGTAGGGTGAAGTACTTTGAATGACCACTAATCCGCCTGGCTTAAGCGCCTTTCTTAGGGTTTTGTAGAAAGTATCGCTATAAAGCTTGCCTAGAGAAAAGTTGCTGGGGTCGGGGAAGTCGACAATAATGGCGTCAAACTGCCGTTTGCCGCCAAGTTCACGCAGCCAGACAAAGGCATCACCGTTGAGTACTGAGACTCGCCTATCTTTGAGAGAGTTCTTGTTGAGCTTGGTCAGAAAAGCCTGTTCTGAAAAGAGCCTAGTCATTTTCTCGTCCAAATCGACCAACTGTACACTTTTGACAGAAGGATACTTGAGCACTTCGCGTACAGCCATACCGTCGCCGCCGCCCAAAACCAAAACGTCTTCAGGCTTAGGCAGGCTAGCCATAAGAGGATGCACCAAAGCCTCGTGATAGCGATATTCATCACGAGTGGAAAACTGCAGGTTACCATTGAGATATAAGCGAATATCTCTGCCATTACCGGTGATGACAATGCGCTGATAGGGCGTAGTGGTCGAAAAAATTATGGGTTCGCTAAAGGTTGCCGATTCGGCAAAAGACATTATCTTTTCTGAAAACGCAAAGCCGCACACCAAAACAATTGCACAAAGGGCTGCTGCACCTTTGAAGAAGTTACTTTCTCTTGCCTTAAGCTCGTCTTTAAATAGGCGCACCGACCAGAAAGCAACGATGACATTGAAAATACCAAAGAGAAAAGCAACGCGCAAAAGCCCTAAATGAGGCACCAAAACGAGCGGAAAGAGGAGTGAGGCAAGCAGGGCGCCCACATAATCGAAAGTAAATACCTGTGATACCAATTCTTTGAAATCGAGCTTCTTCTCGAGAATGCGCATCAAGAGCGGCACTTCTAGGCCAACCAAAATGCCTATCAGCAAGACCAGCCCATAAAGCAAAATGCGAAAATTTTCCACATGCTCAAACAAGACAAATAGAGCTGTAGCCGAAAAGCCACCGATCAAGCCCACCAAAAGCTCTACTTTAATAAAAGTCTCTATGACTCGCTTTTCTATATAGCGAGAAAGAAAGGAACCCACCCCCATGGCAAACAAGTAAACACCAATGACGGTGGAGAATTGCGTTACTGAATCACCCAAAAGATAGCTGGCTACTGTACCGGCTATCAACTCATAAACCAAGCCGCAGGTGGATATGACAAAAGCGGTGATAAGGAGCGGATAGATCAAGACCTTAACCGTGAATCGCCGATGCCACTATTTGCCCCACCGCTAAAGTCATGGCAGCCAAAGCAATAGCCAAAGGCAAGTTCTTTTCATGGACGATTTCTTTCCACATATCGCCTGGCGTTATTTTGTCGAACACCATAAATGTGGTGCTGAGAATTGCTATACCCAGTGCCGAATAGACGACTGAAGCAACTATATACTTAAGCGATATCACTTGATCCATCTCTTTTCACTTACTCCTTTGACTTACTCGCTTTACTTGTGATAGATACCTTTACCCTGGGGTCTATTCTTGTGATTGCCACCGGCGTCCATCATTTGTTCACCGTTCACGGCACAAATAACGAACGAATAGAGCAGATAACAAGCCCATAGAGCATACATCGAGAGCCAGACTTTGCCGCGCAAGTCTATCCCATCGTTTTTGGCGCTGAATAATCTAGACCTTCTATCATCAATCATGGCTTACTAACTCTCCGAAGATCTATAGGGGCTATAATCGCTATCGGCCCAGCGCATTGAATCAGCCGAATAGGCAACGAACCATGAGAGCATAGGCGCCACCAGTAAACCAGCCAGCACCCACCAAAAATTGCCGTTCACTTGCGCCCCTTGGCTGACGGCAAGCGAATACTGTTGCGGTGTCTGGGTGCGGAAATCACCGCTCTCGCTATCTATATTGAGATAGTACTTACCCTTGGGCACCGCAGAGATGAATTTGGAAACAGTGCGCGAGCCCTCGCTCCAGCTCTCACCGCCGTCATAACCTGAATAATATTCTACAGTTTCGCCAAAAGGATAAGTTTCACCGGTGTCATCATTGACCATTTCACCAGATAGATAAAGCCAACTATTGTCGACATCACTGCGAAAGCTCAATTTGACGCCCGAGACCGGGCGAGTCAATTCAAAAGTTTTGGTCGTATATGTCGGTGCATTTTGATCATTGGGTCGATAGGCTTGAGCATCGCTATAGACCACAGTTTCAGGGTTGTAACAGACCTGCCAAAACTGCAGAACCAATAAAAGCAAAAAAGCACCAAGCAGCATGAGCGAAATTTGGGAAGAAACCTTAGTATCGGCAATAGGCTGATTAGGTGCATAGCTATTCGGTCTAGGCAGCCGCTTTTCCAGCTTGAAGGCGCTCTCTATTTCGTCTACTGAGACATACTCAGAGAGGCTCCAAACTTTCTCACTTTTGTCTTGCTCACAAGAAAGCATATAAGGCGGCGAAACAAAATCGGACATTTCCACCCGACTATCAGCCTTGACCTTCCAATAAAATTCACCGGTGACAAACTCAACCTTGGCAGCGCCGCGATAATAAAGTTTGAACTTACGCTCATAGAGCGACGTGGAAAAAGCATAAGACCCGGCAAACAACTTGGTTTCACTGGGCTTGTCCTTGATCATGGTGACAAAATTCCAGTGCTTGCCGTTATTGGTCAACCAACGAAAACCATAATATGGATTGAAGAGCAAATACTCTTCCCACATATAACTCGATGCAACATTTGAGCGCACCATATAGCCGATAACTTCCCAGGTCTTGCCCTTCAATTCGGCTCTAGTGCCTAGAGGAACGAAAGGCTCATAGCCCTTCATCTTATAAAAGAAACCTTCGATGATGCGATAGTTGCTATCGGTTACATCAATGACCGTATGACAAAATTCGCAGGCGCAAGATAAGACAGCCCCCGGAAAGCGGATAACGACATTGCCGCCGCAGCCTGGACAAGAGAAGGTGCGCGCCATTGGCTTGGGCTTCTCAGGCTCTCTATCTAAGTTTGGCTTATCAGATTCACCAGCCATCGATACGCCTCAAGTTTTGAAAGTTGAATTCATCAAATTCCAGATAGCGTCCTTTGAAGATACGAACTTCGCTATCAGTAATTTCGATTGTGGCCATCTTTAGATGGGGACCGCTTAAGTCAACACTAAAAGATCGCCTGCCCAGCTGAGCCTTAAAGGGCAATTCACCTTCACTGTATAGACAAAAGACATCACGGGCATCATCGATGTCCATCATTCCCAGCTTGTCTACATAGACACTCTTGCCGGCGAATATGCTATCGCGGGTGATACCAGCCGAGTTTTCGACGGGACGGCAAAAGGCATAAAACCCTTGAGCCTCGGACAGCCAGCACTCTTTATCGCCGCTCAGGGCATACCATTCATTCCAGGCACCGCCCTCGTAGGCGACGCGCAGACGCCCGACCAGTTCAAAAGGCTCATTGTCGCACTGCCCCTTGGTGCCAATTTGCAGAGGCGTCAAATCGTCCTGAAGCTCGGCCATTTCGCCGAGCTTCTCTAGATTCATATCTTGGCGCACCAGAGTGGATCGACAGAAAGAACAGACCGAAAATACAGAGGCTTTCGAACGAAACTCTACTTCTGCGCCGCAAGCAGGGCAGTTGAGTTTGATCATCAGGAAATTCTTTTCAGCACTTCGGCTTTCTTAGCTTCGAACTCTTCTTTAGAGAGGACGCCTTTTTCCATGAGGGTCTGAAGTTTTTCCAGAACCACAAATGGATCTTCCTGCTTGGCGGCAGCAGCACTATCTGAACCTGCCAGCCCTTGATTAAAGGCCTGGCCGACAAGAGCGTTGGCATTCAAGCCGACAGCGAGCATCCCCATACCACCGGGATTTTCAGCGGCTGCACTGATGGCGTCTGCGGCCTGGAACTGGGCGTATTTTTTAAGATCGCCCACTAAATTCATACTAGACTGCTTGTCGAGATATTGCTGCAATTCTTCGGGCAAAGTAACACTCTGCACCAAGAAAGAAGTCAATTTCAAACCATAGTCCCAGAAAGCATGATCGAGAGACTCTTTGAGAGTCTCGGACAACTTGGTTTGATTAGCCGCCATATCGAGGAACGGAGTTTTGGCCTCCCCAAGAGTGGTGGCAATATTGGTGGTGATGATTGAACGAAGCTGTCCGTCCAATTCGGTAGTGGTGTACTTTTCTCTGGTACCAGAGACTTTCTGATGGAAAGTAGTCGGCTCTTCTACTCTGTAAGCAAAAGTGCCGAAAGCGCGCAGTCTGATTACACCAAACTCTTTGTCGCGCACGGTAATGGCTTGTTGTGTGCCCCATCTCTGGTCAAGCTGCTCACGTGTGGAGAAGAAATAAACTTCTGATTTAAAAGGCGATTTGAAAGCCTTGTCCCAGTTCAGCAAGCTGGTCAAGATAGGCAAGGTCTTGGTGGAAAGCTCATAGCGACCGGGGCTGAACACATCAGCCACATTACCCTCGTTCACAAACAAAGCCATTTGCGAATCGCGCACAGTAAGCTGAGCGCCAGTCTGGATTTCCTTGTCGGCTGTGGGGTAGCGATAGCTCAAAACGCCATTTGTGCTTTCGGTCCACTCAATAACATCGATAAACTGCTTCTTGAAAAGATCAAACATGGAAACACTCCCGAATGACTGACGCTGCCAAAGTATATTCTCTTTGATACGTTTGTTGTAACGCTTACCACTAACCTACAGCAAAAGAGTTCACTACCTTCGCACCTCTTGACATTTCTTAAGTATTGGAAGATTCATGAAAAAACCGACTGCTATCTTTCATGATCAGGCGGTCAACCTTTATATTGATAATTGATAGAGGGGTTAGGTGCTGAAACAGCTTGCAGACAAATTGCTTATGCTATTTTGCCAGTGCGTCGGTCGACTGGCAAAGGTTCGGGCGGGCTCAGCGCCGATTTTGATAATGCCCGGTCTAGTGCTCAGCCTCTGCCTGCTGATGGACACCGGGTCTGATTTTTTATGGTCAGCCAACCCTTCAAACAACCAACTGCAAGGTGCCTTTCAACCAAACGAAGTTGTCAAAGTAGTCACTTATTGTCCTGATTGTGTGCAGTCGGCCTTCACTCTTCCCCTTGGCAAAAAAGCTGCCGGGGTCGTTAAAGATTGGACAACCTGGCCTCTAGGCAGCCAAATTTATGTCAGTGCCACAGAAGAGTTTTGGCCAAGGTCAACACCCAGGCTTGACAAGCCTGGAGGGAAGCCCATATGGCTTGTTTTCAGGTCGATTCTCATTTAAGGAAGCGAACCCTGCTTTTACTTAAATAAGAAGGAGAGAGCAAATGCATGACCTGCACCTGCTAAAAGATCTTTGTTTCATCTGGCTTTCAGCCCTATTATCGGGCTATATCTGCCTCAAGCTCAAATTACCGCCCCTGGCTGGCTATATGCTTGCCGGCATAGCCCTCGGTCCCCACGGTTTCAAATTAATTTCCGATGCCGATCAGATTAATGTTCTGGCTGAATTTGGTGTAGCCATGCTGCTTTTTGCCCTGGGGGTCGATCTCTCCCTCAAGCAACTGGCATCCAAAGCCGGCAAATTGCTTGCCACAGGCACCCTGCAAATTGTCTTGACAGCGCTTCTAGCCGGGGGTTTGGCACTTGCTTTAGGCTTGGCCAAACATAGCGGCACAGCCTTTCTTTTTGGCTGTGTCTGCGCCCTTTCTTCTTCGGTGATTATTTCTAAAATCCTCTATGACCGAGGCGAAACCGACTCAGTACACGGGCGCATTTTGCTTTCCATAGCCATTCTGCAAGACCTTTCCTTGGTTTTGATCATTCCATTCTTGCCGCTTATGGCTAGCGAAGGTACCACTTCGCTTAACGACCTACTTCTTTCGGCCGGTAAAGCAATTGCCTTTATTCTTATCGTTGTCTTCGGCGCTGTCAGAATATTGCCGGTCGTACTGGCCCAGGCCGCCCGGTCAAATTCCAGAGAACTCTTCCTGCTCACCCTACTTGGTCTTTGCCTGGGCATTGCCCTGCTCTCGCACAGTATGGGCTTGTCTATCGCCTTGGGTGCCTTCTTAGCCGGCATCATGGTGAGCGAATCAATTTGGGCCCACCAAGCTCTGCACGACGTGCAACCTTTGAAAGACCTTTTCTCGGTTGTCTTTTTTGTCTCAGTGGGCATGCTCCTCACCCCCGCCTTTATCTTTGCTCACAGCCTTGAGGTCTTGCTCTTTGTTGTGCTCTTGGTGGTGGGTAAAACTCTGGTCGGCGCCCTGGCAGCGCTTTGCACCACGAGCAATACCAGAAGCGCCATTTTGGTTGGGGCAGGCTTGGCTCAAATAGGAGAATTCTCTTTTGTTCTACTCACCATGGGGCGCGACCTCGGCCTAGTGGGTGACGATATGTATAACCTTTTCTTTGCCGGAGCAGTAGTCTCTCTCATGGCTAGCCCGGCTATTTATGCCCTTTCTCCTCGGCTAATTTATCTCTTTCAAAATCGCAATCAAAAGCAGCCGAAAGGTCAGCAAGAAGAAAAGGATGCCACTTCTCTAGCCAGTCGGCTGAAAGACCATGTGATTATTTGCGGCTTTGGACGCACAGGACGCAATCTCGGTACAGTGCTTACTTCTTACGGCATACCCTATTTGGTTATTGAACTTAATGCCGCCATAGTTGAAGACTTGGCTATGCGCGGAGTGCCTCATATTTGGGGCGATGCGACAAGCAATATGCTCATGACCAAAGCCAATTTAAAAGACGCAGCCTGCCTGGTTTTAACCATGCCCGACCCTTCGGCGATAACGGCCATAACCAAATTTGTGCGCAAGCGCAATGAAGATGTAAAAATCATCGCTCGCGCCCATAGCCCCTCTGATATTGCCGCTTTTACCGATGCCGGAGTAAGCGCCGTGGTGCAACCAGAGTTCGAAGCTTCTATTGAAATAACCAGACTGGCTCTGTTCAGCCGCAACCGTCCGCCCTCTGAAATCGAAGCCGCCCTCGATAAGGTGCGAGCCATGCGTTATCCGCATCCGCATCCCGACTTTGCCAAAACCATGAAAACCGAACGCATTTTGCCTCTATATATGGTGCTAGAGGAAGAACAAACCGGCGGCTGGCTAATCAATGACTCTGGTATGCTCTCTGGTAAATCGGCAAAAGAGCTTAATATTAGAGGCAATACCGGTGTGACCATTACAGCCGTGCGCAGCGGCGGCAAGACCCATACTTTTCCATCATCCGACTTTGTATTCAATAATGGCGATGAAGTCTATGCCGTAGGCACCAGCGATGAGTTACAGCGCTTCAAGACACTCTATAAACTAAGTGAGTTCACGCCCTTCGACAGCTTGAGTGCCGCCCTCTCCGAGGCCTCACCCACCTGATAGGCAACCAGCCTAAGGTCGCTTTCGACTTTAGAAAAATCGCCTGGCTTAGATTGAGATTCCGGCCTGCAGCCTCGGCCGTCTCTTCTCTTTGATATATGAGACCTCGGTGAGGGGCAAAAATTGACCTTCCTTGGAGTTATAGGTAAAGACCTCACCGGTCTGAATCTTATAAGCCCAGCCATGCAAAGTCAGTTGCCCCCTCGAAAGAGCGGCTGCAACAGAAGGATGTGTTTTGAGATTTTCAATCTGGACAAGCACATTCTCTTGCACAGCGATACTCAATAGTTCTTCTTCGTCTAATTCTTCCAGGTTATAGTTCTCCAGCACAATTCTTCTGGTGGCATCAGCATGAGAAAGCCAAGCTTTGACCACCGGCAGTTCTTTGAGCGACTCGGGCTTGAGCAAACCCTTCATTGCCCCGCAAAGATTGTGTCCGCAGACAATGATATCTTTCACACCTAGGGCACTGACGGCAAACTCGATAGTGCCGCCTTCGCCGCCATTGGCAGCACCATGGGGAGGGACAATATTACCGGCATTACGCAAGATGAAGAGATCACCGGGCTGAGTATTGGTGATCAAGTTTGGATTGATACGAGAATCGGAGCAGGTGATAAAAAGCGCATCCGGCGACTGCCCCTGCGAAAGACGCTCAAACAGCTCTTTCTGGGTCTGAAAGACATGAGACTGAAAGTGATGCAGACCGGTTATCAGTTTTTTCATCGATTCTCCCGCCCTCTAGGGGCTTTTCCTCAGAATGACAGATACCTTAGCTAACCCAACCAAAGTACTGCTCAGCAGTCAATCAAGCAACAAGATTAACATGCCAATATATTCAAAGATTTGAATATATGCATGGTAACACAACCGCTGAATGGCTGACAAATGAATATTCTGCCTGAGATTACAAAATGATGCCAGCTTGAAAAGTTATTGAAAGAAAGTTATTGAAAGTAATTTCTTACAAGCAATACCGCCGCCTGATCCTGACAAGCCTCACGCCAGGCGGGATCTTTCTTTAGCTCTTGAATGAGGGCACTGTCTTTGGGAAAGAGCACCCAGTCGAAATTATACTGGTCAAATACCGGTCTCCAGCCGCTTCGGGTTTCACAGATTAAACCATAGCGATTGTAAAAGTCAGCCCCATAAAAATCAGCCCGGTCATCGATAAAGACCGGTTGATCAAGCTTGTAACGCAGCAAACCGCCCCAGTTGTCGAGGTTAAAGCCCTTACCACGTGAAAGCTTGTGTTCGCTTATATATTTGAGGGTAGCAGTGGGTTGGACCTCGGCATCGAAGTCGCTCTTCACAAATCCACCAAAGACTGCACCGGCTATGATAATCAAACTATAGACCAGGGGCAAAATATGATACTTAGATAAAGCTTCTTGCTTGTTGAATGCGGCGGTGGCCAAGCGCACTCGCTCATAAAGCCGTCCCAGCCAACTATCTAGAGCAGGCGAAAAAAGAGCGCTGCCGTACAAAGAACCTAGTGCAGGCAAGGCGACAATGGCAAAGAGCGAGATATTGCGCACGGCATTGAGCGCCAGATGACCAAAGGACAAAAGCATGGCTGTGCTTGTCGCTGTTAAGCGCCCGCGCAAATAAGCGCCTACCAAGAGAGAAGCAAACAATATTTCAAGAAAAACGGCATGAATACTATGCTTAAAGTCAGGAATTTTGAATTCGTCGGTAACGGCTAAAATAGCCGTGCCTTTCAAATAGTCGGCAATATAGTGATAAAGAGTAACGCCATATGGATTGATAAAACTGACGAGGATAAGCGCCAAAAGAAGCGTCGCCAAGACAAGCACTGGGCGACCGCTGCTGCGGCGCCCGCAGGCAGCACCACAGGCGGTGACAAGCAGATAGAGACCACTAATGGCATACGCCAAAAGAAAAGCCGGATGCGTATTGACCCAGATGACCATACAGGGCAGAAGCCAGAGAAAGAGAGCACGGCCGCTCAACTTGCCTCTGTAAAAATCCTCCAACTTGGTATAAAAGAAAAAGACTCCAAAGAATGTAAATAAATGGGGACGCACAAGCCAATGACTGGCCGAAGCAATCAAACCAATAATGGAAAAGAACATCGCCGCTGCAAAATGGCAGCCATAAGAGCGCATGCGCTGATAAAGCAATAAAACCAAGGAAGCCAAAGAAATAGCCCAGACAGCCGCCAAGAGAGGCAAGCCACCTACCTTGACCAGACAAGCCATAAAATAGTCTGAAAGCCATTCATAAGCCACCCATGGTTTGCCGGCAAAGGTGTAGGACATGATGTCACTGTGAGGAATTAACCCGGTCTTTAGTATGTGCAAGCCCGAAACTATATGCCAACCGGTAGAACCATCGGAAAACAAATAGTTAGGGCGCATAAATAGCAAGAGATGCACCACGCCGACAAAAAGCAAGTCACCGACATTGGGCAACCATTTTGCTTCTAATGAATTGTTCTCAGTCTGGCTCAAAGCTAGAATCCGCTCGGTATCTGACCGCTAGAACGCATCATCTCTTCCTTGGCCTTGCGTTCTTTTTCTTCCAGCTCCCGCTCTCGGGCCCGCATCGGTCCTTCTTTTTCGTCTTTGATTTTATTGATCAAAGTGAGCTTCTTACCCCGATAGGCGGCGACCTTGACGATGTCTTCCTGCTCAAACCGTTTAGCTTGGTTATATACAGCCAAATAATCATCTACAGTCTTGCTTTTCTCAAGCCCGCGCTTGAGGGCCAACCTGGTTACATCAATCATATTGAAAGCGCCAATCTTGGGCATCAAAGTCATCAGCTCAGATGTAGAAGCCTGATCTTCGACAAGATCTTTCAGAGCTGTACGAGCCATTGCTTCTAAACCGACATTCATAGACTCTTTTGCAAAAGTAAAAACGTCGGGTACATTATTAACCAGTGTATAAGCCTTCTTAATGGCAGTCTGGGCGATTTCATGCTGGGAAGCCTGATGGGCTTTGTGAGCCAAATCAATCAGGTCCTCGAATGTGGTGGCAGCAGCCACCAGACTATCTAGGGCTGCTTTGGAAAGATCAAAACATTCAGCTTGGCGAGCCTTCAAAGCAATATTGAGCAGTTCATCCGAGGTCTTCGCCAAAGAAAGCGCTTTCTCTAAACAGGCGCGCTTTGCCTTAACCGATGGCGCCCCAAAGCCGTCTAGGGTGGAAATAATAAAGAGCAAGGAATCAGTGTCTTGCGCCCCAGCCGCCACAGCTTCAACATCGGCGGTGGCCTGGGCAAACTTCTTCTGCTTAAAGCCCTTGACCGCTTTCACTAGCTGTCCTTGCAATTCCAAAGGCAAATGTGAATCAGGATAAGGCGTAGATTTAGACCAGGACGGCACATCGGTGGCGAGCAAAAGAGCGGCTGTCAAAGAGAAAAGACCCAAGTAAAAGCGGCTTACTGCTGTAGGTCTAGGTCGAGATAAAGACAACGCACTATCCTCCTGAGGTCTATTCTAATTCTTCAATTTTATTTTAAGGGTGAGAAGCTGAAAGCGCTCAAAACCGACCGAAAAAGTCTGCCCGGCTTTGTCCTTTTCTTTGGCCAAGGGCGGCAAGAGCTTTTCTTCTTTGAGGTCAAGACGGCAACTGTATACAGTGCCGCAGTCGAAATTTACAGTCAAATCAGTCTTAAATGCTTCACCGGTCACATTGAGCACCCGCAAAATCAAGACCGACTCTCCACTTTCTTCTATGTCTTGATGCATAGACACCAGACTGAGGCGAGCATCATCCATCTTAAGAAGCGACCGCTCGGCAGAAGCAGCTAGAGACTTGGCCAGAAAATCTGAAGAAACATCCAAGACAAGGTCACGCCCTTCATAAAGTTCGCAGGCAGCGTAGGCAAGGGCGGCCTTGCCGTTGATACCGGCTGACTTAGCCTCGATTGTTTCGGCAAAAGCCTTGGCGAGAGCAGCAAAGGGAGCATAGCCGTATTCGACAATCTGCTCGCCGAGACAATTAGCTTCCGGTGTATCCAAGTCTGGACCTGCGCCACCACCCCTGGTGAGCAAGCGCCTTGAGGAAAGTTTGCCTACGGCCCGCAAAATCGTGTAAGAGACCAGACCTTTATAAAGCCCGTACTCGGGCAAGCCCTTATTGAAGTAGACAGCATCATCGGTAAAGAAGAAGCGCTGACAGGGTTTTCGACTCAATGGTGCTTCGTGGCCGGTAGCAATAGCGCCGAGTGCCGCCGCCCGGCTCTCCAACTGATGGATGTCGACCTGCTCGGCAAATGGCTCCGGCCGACCAATAAGACTAAAATGATTCTCTGAAACCGTGCCCTCGCAGCCGGGGCTGTCAAAGACTACTTCTAGGCGGTGGTTTTTGCTTTGATTAGAAAAGCAAGTCTGAAAATAAACCATAGGCAAGCCGGCTTTAAGACTGACTTGGCAATGGAATATATGCTTGAGAGTTTTGGCGCTGCGCTTAAACCTAGGAACAGAGGGAGCCTTATCTACCGGCCACTCACCTACAACTTCAAGACCTTCAGGTAGTTCGACCTCATACTCCAGCAAGAGAGAAGCAAGCAGAGGCCCACGGCTGCCCACCCGCACCGACTTCAAGGTCGCCTTGAGCGGCATCTGTCCTTTGCCTTCGCTATAAACTGGATCGAAATTATAAGTATCACCGCCATCGCCGCGGTCATATATATAGTGTCCGACTTTTCTAAATTGAGTCGTCTTCCCGTCCCGCACTCCAACATAGATTGGATTGCCGACTTCTTTACCGACATAAACCTCTAGATACTTGTTTGAGAGAAGCAAGCCTCCTTCATACTTTTCTTGCTGTTCCTGCAGCATTGCCTGTTCAGAGCTAGAGGGCCAATTCTCACCAGCCGACAAACTCAAAGGACTGAAAGCCAACGGCGCCGAACAACCGGCATAGGCCCAAGCCTCGACCAAACAAACATCCTGCCAATCTGGCACACCGCCTACTTCCGCGAAGGCTTCATGCTTCTCTTGCAGGGCAATAACCTGACCGAACTTCTCTACCAAAGGCAAATCGGCTTTAGCCAGAGCAAACTTCACCGGCACCGGACGAGGCAGAGAAGCAGCAGCACCAAACGAGGTGCAAAATGTATAAAGAGACGGCGTCCCGGCGCTAGGCTTCAAGGTTAGGGGCTCGGTTAGCCCGTATTTAGCTTTAGGCTTGGACTGAGCCTTCTGCTTTAGGTTCTCTAGAGCCGGCCCTTGCAAAGCTTCAAGAGCCCGCCTCTCCAGCGTATCAAGACCGGCATGCAGTGAGCGGTCGCGAATGAGCATCTCTTGATGCACCGAATCGGCACTGCAACCGCAAATACTGTCATGGGGGTGATTCAAAAGCAAAGTCTGACAAAGATTAGTCAGCTCGGCAAAAGGATATTTAAAGCCGGGCTGCAAAATACTGACAGCGCTGAGAAAGGGCTCAACCAAGGCAAACAAGCGGTGCTCGGAAAGACGATTAGCCCGCTTTAGATAAAGCCGCGTCGACAATACCCCATCAAGCATATAAGCTCGTTCATGCTCAAAGGCTTTTCTGTTGTCGCGCAGTTCACCGAGCACGGTCGGCATAATATCGGGTGCAGCAGCGCCGATTCGATCAAGAAAAGCAGCGAGACTCTCTTCTTTTACTTTGACTGCTTCACCCTGATAGTCAAATCCAGACAACCTCTCGAGCAAAGTTGAAAAGGCTCCCGGCGGCGGCCCCATATGATCACCACCGACCGGCACAAGACCGTGAATATCTAAGTTATTATCTTCCACCGCCTGAGAAAGAAAAGTAGAGAGAAAAGCAAGCAACTTCTCATCGCTTAGATCTTCGCTAAATGCAGTCTGGTAGTAACCGCGACGCAGATGAAAAGTTTTGACCTTGGCACCGGCCGGACTTTCCCATAAAAAATAGGGGCTGGAAAGACCAGGCACGCCGCGCCAAACCACGGCGCTATCGATACCAAAACCTTGCAAAATAGTCGCTAAGTCGGCGCTATGCCCAAATGTATCAGGCATATAGCCGACTTTGAGACTGGCACCCAAGGCCTTAGACTGCCTAAGCCCGAGACCGAGATTGCGCACCAGACTCTCACCGCCGACAAGCAATTGATCGGCAAGCACATACCAAGGACCCAAAGAGAGTTTCTTTTGGGCGGTCAGCTCGGCGATGAGGCGCTCTAGTTCAGGCTTAACAGCAAATACATCTTGCAAAAGCGAAGTTTGTCCATCCAGCATAAAGTGCTGAAAACGCCCTGCCTCAAGACCTTGCAAGATCTCCTCCACCAGGGGCACGAGAGCCATGCGATAAGCATTGAAATTCCAGTACCATTCACGGTCCCAGTGGGTATGCAGATATAGACTGAGTGCTTTAGACACGCTCACCTCGTACTAATACTTGAGCAAGGGCGAGAAATATTTGACACTTTCATCAAGCGCTTCTAGATGCTGCAGACTGTCTTCGCTGCTCAAGAACTCATCTTCGAAGTGCATTGAAAAGGCCCCTTGAAAATCGTGCAGCTTGAGCAATTCAATTACCTGCTTGAAGTCTACTTGTCCTTTGCCGGCGAGACGGTAGCGCCACCAAAGCGGTCCAAAGAGCCCGCTGTCGTTAAGCATGCTGCGATTGATCTCCAAATCACACGCCACCACATGCGATATCGCCTGCGCGAAACTGCTCATATTTTGCAGATAATCAAGACCAAGCCAAAGGGCATCGGCAGGGCAATAGGCCAAAGAAAGGCCGGGGCAGGCAGCCAACAAATCCCGCCATTCCTGCGGCTCCAGATGTCGCCACTTGGCAAGACTGAGGCCACGCAGAGGCGCTGGTGTAATCAGCCGTAGTACAAGCTCTTGCTCTATTGCTGGGTCGTCCTTTAGACCTTGATAAAAGGCTGTGAAAGCAGAGACGAAATCCGGCGTGGGCAGCAATGAAACACCGAGGCGAGGACAAGCAAGGGCGGTCGCCACCTGCGAGAGCTTGCCGAGCATAGCCTGAAAGAGCTTATGCGCTTTCTTATCGTTGACGTCGAAAGCATAATCAAGATTGATAATGGCGAAATCCACGCCGGAAGACTGGGCAACGCCCTTGACTTGCTCCAAATAGAGCCGTTCTTCTTCCTCCCCCTTTGCAGCTTTTTTAGAAGCGCCGCCCTTGCCTGAAGAACGTCCAGCCGGAGCAAAAGGAGCAAAAGAATATTCGATAGAGTTGATGCCTCGATGCGAAGCCAACTCCACCGCCCCATCTAAACCGCAACCAAATCTGGTGGCATCAAAACATAGTTTCATTGCCTGATTTTAACATATAGATTAGAGGCTGCGGAGATAGTCGCGCCTGACAGCCGGATCGGGAATATCGTTAAAATCCATGCGGTGCATGCTCTTGGCCATGAAATCACCATGCCGTCTGATTGATATGGTCACAGGTGTATTGGGGGTGCCGACAATCAAGTCATAGCACTCATCTTTGGTCAAGCCATAGGTGGGCACACCGTCCACAGCAACAATCACATCATCTACTTGCAAACCTGAATTCCAGGCAGGAGTGCCCGGAAAAACTCTGTTGATCACCGGCGGTTTCTCTGCCACTTTGAGGAACTTGACACCAATGATGCCGATAGATCGGTCGATTTTGTATTGAAAGGTCTGGGGGCGATCTTCTGAATCAACAGTAGCGCGTTGGCGCATGAGGCGCTCCGCCTCTTGCCTAGCCCTGAGCGATGCCTGCAAAGCGTCATTGCCGGCATTACCCGAGAGGTCGTTCTTCTTGGTTTTCTTGACCGCCGCTTCCGGGGGCTTTTTATGTATGCGGTGTTCCACGCCACCCTTCAGAACCGACAATTCACCGGCCGAGTCTGTATCAAGCTTGGGAACAGACGGCTTCAGCTGCAGCTCGGTTGCATCTTTCTGACCAGCGTCGGCCGCTAAAGCAGGGACAAGCCAAGGGGACGAAAAGCTGACCCCGATAAGAGTGAGTGCGATTTGCCTTTTAGTTAATCTCACTGAAGCTCCTCCCCGGTCTACCTTCCTTTATACATCATATTTCGATTTTCCATCGAGCTGTTATGAAGGCTAGCTTAAGCTCAGGGGCATGCGCCTGATTTCATGCTACGCTCAGCTCATTTGTTAGCTTGTTTATTAGCTTGATGAGAAGCAGCCTCAGGAGGTATGTTCTGTGAGCAAAGTTACCGTAGTAGGATCAGGATTTGTGGGCGCCACCGTCGCTCAATACCTGGCCGACAAAGACGTTTGTGATGTCTGCCTGGTCGACGTAGTTGAAGGTATGCCCCAGGGCAAATCGCTTGACATGATGCAGGCTGCCGCCGTGCACGGCTTCGACCGCAAGATGGTCGGCGCCAACGACTATGCCGCCACCAAGGGTTCGGATATCGTCGTCATCACCGCCGGCATCGCCAGAAAGCCCGGCATGTCCAGAGACGATCTGCTCAAGACCAATGCCAATATCGTCCAGCAAGTGGCCAAAGAAACAATTAAGTACTCTCCGGACGCTATCTTCATCGTCGTCACCAATCCGCTTGACGTCATGACCTATCTCACCTGGAAAACCACCAAGCTGCCCGCTTCCCGCGTCATCGGCATGGCCGGAGTCCTCGACTCCGCTCGCTTCCAGGCTTTCATCGCCATGGAAACCGGTTTCTCGGTACAAGATGTAAGAGCCATGGTTCTGGGCGGACACGGCGACCTGATGGTCCCCCTCACCCGCTGCGCCACAGTCAATGGCGTTCCAATAGCCAACTTCCTCAGCCAGGAAAAAATCGATGAGATGGTCAAGCGCACCCAGAACGGCGGCGCCGAGATTGTCAGCCTGCTCAAGACCGGCAGCGCCTACTACGCCCCCGGCTCCTCGGTGGTGCAGATGGTGGAAGCAATCTTGAAAGATCAGAACAGACTCTTGCCCTGCGCAGTTCTAGCCGACGGCGAATATGGACTGAAAGATGTCTATATCGGTCTACCCACCGTTCTCGGAAGAGAAGGTGTCAAGCGCATAGTCGAACTGAAGCTTGAGAAAGAAGAAGCTGAATCACTGAAGAAATCGGCTGATTCAATCAAAGAAAACATCGACCTGATGAATAAACTCTTGGTGGCTGTATAAAGCTCCAAGCAGATGAGAAAAGAGCGGCGCCCCGAAAGGGGTGCCGCTGTATAATATAGGGCTGAACCCGTAATTGAGAAGAAAAGCAAGACAGTGACACCACATTCGATATCATCTTCGCCGCTCGCGGCTCCAGTTCTAGCTCTGAGCCTAGCTCTAAGCCTGTTTTTTACCAGTAATGTCAGCAGTGCTTTCGCCTCTACAAAATTGGCGCAGACACCAGTCGAAGCCGCACCTACCGGCGACTTCACCACTGATGGAGACAAGCCCTCCAACCAAGACAAGAAAGAAGTGGAAGACTTCCTGGCCAGCCTGGAAAGCTCCTGGAATCGCCATGAGCTAGAGGCAGTCATGGGCAATTATGCCGATGACTATATCAATAACGACGGCATAGACAAAGGCACGGTCAAAGGCTTGACCAGCGAGTTTTGGAAGACCTATCCCGACGCCAAAATCAACTCGACAATTAAGAGTGTGCGAGTGGAAGGCGCTTATGCCGTGGTGGACACTTCCGATATCGCTTTCGGCACCACCGCCACCGAATATCCTTCCATCAATTCAAAAGGCGAACTACAGTCGGTTTCAGAAGGACGTCTTTATCTCAAGAAAATCGGCGGCAGCTGGAAGATAATCGGTGACCGCATTGATTTTGAGAAAGTAAAAGTAAGCTTTGGTTTGGCTAAACAGCTGAAAGCAAGCTTTGTCGCCCCCGAACAGATTCGCTCAGGCAAACAGTTCGCAGCCAAGATAGATGTCAGCCTGCCGCCCGGCTTGCATGCCATTGGCTCTATAGCCAACCAACCGCTTAAATATCCCCAAGGAAAACCGCAAGAGACCCCTCGCCCCTTCGAAGGCACAGGCACATTAGAGCGGGTTATGAATGCCAATGCCGAAAACTGCAATGAACTGCTCACAGCCCGCGTCTTGCTCACCAATCCCGCCCGGGATAAAGTGCTGGGACTTTCGGTCTTCACACGCAGACTAAATGTCATCCCCGAGCACAAGCCGGAAAGCGTCATCGGCGAAGGCGAAAAGACCGTAGTTAAAGCCCAAGAGTGACAAATGCCCGAGTGCAAGAGAAGCAAAAAGAATCGAGTTTGCCTTCCTTTATAATGCCTGCTGTGGTTTTGGCAGGGGCTTCTCTTTTTGCCTTTGCAGCCGATCAAAGCAGCAAATACTTGGCGCTCACCCACCTAGAGAGCCACTGTAGAACCCAATTTCTGCCCCCGCTTCTCAATCTCTTTCTCACCACCAATACCGGAGCCGCCTTTTCGATGGGCACCGGCAGTCCCCTGGTGCTTATTTTGGCTGCCACAGCCACTCTTTTGCTGCTCATTTGGGCGATAAAGATCTGCCGCTCGGAAAATCCCGACCGCCTGCACCTGCTCGGGCTCGGTCTAACCATCGGCGCCGGCTTGGGCAATATTTGCGACCGACTCTGCCGCGGAGAGGTGACCGACTTTCTCGAATTTGCCTTCTTCAAATTTCCTATCTTCAACCTAGCCGATGTTTTGATCGATCTGGGCATAGCCCTGATAATTTGGCGTTCGCTAAGCAGAAGCGAAAAGAAATGACAGAGGACAAAGAGCTTTATTGCATCGAGGCCGACTTACTCAGCGAGCTAGGCGGCAAGCCCAGGCTAGACCAATGTCTCTGCAAACTGGTTCCCGATTTTTCCCGGGCCAGATTGCAAAAGCTTATCGAAGACGGCATGGTGGAACTAAACGGCAAGCCGGCTAGAGCGGGAGCCAAACCTAGAGCCGGCGATATAGTGGCTCTGGTAGTACCAGAAGCAGTGCCACTTGATGTAGTGGCAGAAAATATTCCCCTCGATATTATCTACGAAGACGAGCACTTACTGGTGATTAATAAACCAGCGGGCATGGTCACTCATCCCGGCGCCGGCATTTATAGCGGCACCCTGGTCAATGCCGTTATGTACCATGCCGGCGAAAGACTATCGTCCATTGGCGGAGTAATAAGACCGGGCATAGTACACCGCCTCGACAAAGATACAAGCGGCTTGATCATGGTGGCCAAGACCGATCTGGCCCACAATAGCCTGGCGGAACAACTGAAAGCCAAAACAGCCGGGCGCAACTATTTAGCTCTTTTGGAAGGCAAGCCCAAAGAAAGAGAGGGCACCATAGATCTAGCGATTGGTCGCCACCCGGTCAGACGCAAAGAAATGACAGTATTTACAGATCTAAGTAAAGGCGAGGGCAAACGCGCCGTCACCCACTTCACTATTCTAGAGACCTATTCTAATTTCGCCCTGGCTGCCCTTGCCCTCGAAACCGGTAGGACCCATCAAATTAGGGTGCATATGTCTTATTTAGGTCTGCCGGTGGTGGGCGATCTGGTCTATAACCATAAGACTAGCGGCAGCCAGAGCGCTCGCAAAAAACTTGGACTACTAGGTCACGCCCTACACGCCCATAAATTGCGCTTCACCCACCCGGTTGATGGCAAGCTGTTAGAATTTGAAGCGAATCTACCTGCAGATTTTCAGAATCTACTTTTAAGACTGCAAGAAAAATAATGAGTCACAAACTAATCTATATACTGATATCGGCCATTTGCATTCTCGGCACCCTTTATTTTGCCGCAATCAACACCCAAAGCATCGAATGCAGCTTTGTCGGCCAAAAGTTCACGGTCTCTCTTGCTTTGATAGTGGTCAAGTTATTTGTCTTGGGCGGCGCCACAGCATTCTGCCTGCAAAGACTGCGGCGCAGAGAGGAAAAATCAGAGCAGAAACAATTGGAATGGAAAGCCCAGGACGCCAAACTGCAGGTCGAGATTCAAGGTGATACAGTCAAACTGCTGGAAGCGAAGATCGCCACACTTGAAACAGCCCTAGAAAAGGCTCTCAAGAAGAAAAATTAGCAAGGGGATAGAAATGAAACTAAGATTGGGTCTGATACTTACCCTCTTGCCGGGCTTGCTTCTGGCTTTTGCTTCCTCTTCTTTGGCTGCTGAAGAATCAGGACATTTGTTGATAAAAGAAGCCAAAGCTCTCTTTGAGCAGTACAAAGCCCTCGACCATGACTCAGACCCCGCCTTGGTCGACCTCTACAGCGACGACGCCGTCATTTATGCCGCCCTAGACCGCACCGGCGGCGGACAGACCCAAGAGAAGTTTTCGAAAAGCGAGTACGCTCAAGAGATCAAACGCTCACTGAAAGACCCCCATGTGCGCGAATTAAACAGCAAAACGACGATGGAAACTCCGGTCATTAAGACCGAACGCCATCAAATAATGGAAGACAAAGGTCTAAAGGACGAAGTTGTTGTCTCAGTGAGCTTTCTTGCCAAGCATGACCATTCAGCGTTGAAAGTACATTGGTTACTCAAGAAAGACAACCAGGGCAAATTGAAAATTTTTGAAGAACACAGTCTGGCTTATTCTATGCGCAAACACCGCCTGAAACAGGCAAGCAAGCCAGATAGCCAGCCAAGTCAAAAAGAGCCTCAAGACTAGTCAGAGCTGCCCTTAAAGTCGGAAGCCTTGAGCCCTTCCACAAAACGCTTGAACTCTTTTGCTTCTTCTTTATCTCTTTCGTGATCGGCGGCCACTGTCCCGTCAGCCACCACTTGGGCTGAAACCATTATGGGAGCGCGCGCCCGCAATGCCAGGGCGATGGCATCGGAAGGTCTGGAATCGATAGCCTTAGTTTCTCCCCGCTTGCCATCGACACTTTTGATAAAGATAGTGGCGAAATAAGTATCAGAAGAGAGTTCATTGATTTCGATGCGGTCGACTTTATAGCCAAGCGAAACAATGGTATTGAGCAGCAAATCATGGGTCATAGGGCGGCTGGGTTTATGCTTTCCAAGTGCTCGACTGATAGCCAGAGCCTCCGACTCACCGATCCAAATAGGTAGAGCCCGTCTTTTGGTGCTGTCGTAAAGAACCAGAATCGGCATACGCGTATTCTGATCTTGAGCGATTCCAAAGACAAACATTTCAATCATTAAGAAAGACTTCCCTGAATTGGATCACGATAAATATGCCCAGTTAGCGCCCACTTTACACAACCCCCAGTTAAATTCTTTCGACGAAAGCTGGTCAGGTTGTGGCTTCAGGCACTTTCATATATTTCAACAAAAGAGACCAAGCCCCCAAAAGCTTATACTGCGGCATTTTCCAGACCAAGTAGTTTTTTTGAAGCAATTTCAAAGATGAAGAGGAAGCAAGGGCCAAGTTGACAGTCTCACTGCAAACATGCATAAACTATGCGTTAGCAATCTGTCCGGGTGGCGGAATTGGTAGACGCGCACGTTTGAGGGGCGTGTGGGCAACCGTGAGGGTTCAAGTCCCTCCCCGGACAATTTTCAAAAGAAAGAGAAATGCGTCCTGCATTTCTCTTTCTTACATGAGGTTAAAACAATGCTCACTCAAAGAGCCCAGTGGCCCCATACAGTGCAAGACATAGTCAAGGCTCTAGACGGAGTCTGGGGACTGATAGGCGCCCACGGCACCAATGGAAACCTCTACAGACTGGAACGCAGCCTGCATGAACCCTATGTTTATACCCTTACCGAATATCGCGGCGAAGACGAGAGCGATGTGGTCAAAAGAGAAGAATACGGGCAAGCAGAAAGACAAAAGGCAATCGATACTTTCGCCCTAGCTCTAGGCTTCCATCTCACTTAAGCCATGCCTTCCCATAAAGAAGCCAAGCCCAAGAGGCCCCTCGGCATGATCACCCAGGGCTCACTTTCGGCTGGGCTAGAAATGAGATTGGACGGCAAACAAAGCGTAGAAAATCTGCGTGTCGGACGCTTTGTTGTTATCGAAGGCGAAAACAATCGCTTCTTTAGTATGCTCACCGACGTCAGCCTCTCCAGTTCCAACGCCTCGGTCATGCTCAATCCACCGGCTAACGATGCCTTTTTGATGTCGGTGCTGTCCGGCACCACTACCTTCGGCACGGTCAAGCTGCAACCGATGTTGATGCTCACCAAAGACCAAGAAGAGCGAGAACTGCGCCCGGTCAAGACAATACCAAGCCATTTTTCGCCGGTCTATGAAGCAGACGCCCAAGATTTCGCCCTCGTCTTCGGAGACGAGAATGAGCCTGGACAAGCCTTCTTTAATATCGGGCAACCACTCAATATGGACGTGCCGGTCTGTATCAATCTCAATCGCTTTATCGAGAGATCCAACGGCATCTTCGGTAAATCAGGCACAGGCAAGTCCTTTCTCAACCGCATTCTTCTTTCGGGAGTGATCGCCAAAGACCTGGCTTCGGTGCTTATTTTCGACATGCACAACGAATACGGCTGGCAAGCCATGTCTGAAAATAAGAGCGCGCCCAGAGTCAAGGGATTAAAGCAGCTCTTCGGCGCCAATGTGGTGGTCTTTTCTCTCGACGCCGAATCATCGAAAGCGAGAGGCATTCCCGATGCCCGAGAGCTGTACATAGGCTATAACCAAATCGAAATTGAAGATCTCGACCTCCTAAAAAACGAACTAGCCCTCTCTGAAGCGACCCTGGAAAACGCCTATATTGCCAGAGAAAGACTAGGACAAGACTGGATCAGCGCCCTGCTCGACATGACGGGCGAAGAAATCGAAGAATTCACAGTCAGCTTCAAGGGCCATCCCACCGCCCTCAAAACCCTGCAGAGACGCCTGAATACAGTCGTGCAAAAGACGCCCTATTTGAGACCACGGGTTTCACACAACTATATCGAAGAGATATTGTCTCAAATCAAAGCCGGCAAAAATGTGGTTCTAGAATTTGGCAGACAGAATAATCTGCTCTCTTACATGCTTGCCACAAATATCATCACCAGAAGAATACACGCCGATTATGTCAGACAATCGGAACGTCATATCTGCGATCCCGAAAATGTACGCGCCCCCAGAAAGCTCATGATAGTGATCGAGGAAGCCCATAAATTTCTCGCCCCTCAAGTAGCCAGGCAAACCATATTCGGTATTATCGCCAGAGAAATGCGCAAATATTTCGTCACCCTGCTCATTGTCGATCAACGCCCCTCGGGCATAGATCCCGAAATTCTCAGCCAAATAGGCACTAGAGTGACAGCCCTGCTCAATGATGACAAAGACATTGATGCAGTCTTCACCGGCGTATCAGGCTCGCAAACTCTGCGCACCGTGCTCGCCCAAATGGACCCTAAGCAACAAGCCTTGGTGCTCGGCTATGCCGTGCCCATGCCGGTGGTAGTGCGCACCCGTTCTTTCGATACCGACTTTTATAAGGCCGTCGCAGCATCTCAATATGGCGACAGCCTCAATGCCGACTGGAGGGAACTGGCTTCGGGCAGCCCGGACGAGAAACGCAAACTACAAGAAAAGGCAGAGCAGGCTATTTCCGAGCTTTTCCCCGACGACTAACTTCTTGCTTGAGTGCTTCAATTGAAGTACTCTATCTTTATGACTGTTCCAGAGAAAGAAGCTCAAGATATCGATCCATACGCCGACATTCCAGACGGCGTCGATCTCACCCAAGCTGAGCCGGCAAACAGCGAAACAAAGCCAATCCTTGAAACGAAGACAGGCAGTGACTTATCGGCAGTAAGAGAGCAAAGCGCTCTTAAAGATCTAAGTTCTCTTAAGGACGATCCGATAGACTCAGAAGCCCAAGACAATTTCGTCGAATCAAAAGAACCGAGCGAATTACTGATGTGCTTGGTGCTTGCTTCCGCCTATCTTGGCCTAGCAAAATACTGCTGGACTCCACTTTATCTCTCCAACGACAAGCGTCTCTTTTACAGCGTGGAAGGCTTCTTCCTTTCCATTGCCCTACTGGCAATCCTGATTGGTCTGAGACCCTTTCTCACACCTTCCAGCCTGCAACTCAGTCATTACGGCATCAAATATCGAGGACCTTACTGGCCTCAGCGCAAATCAGTAAACTGGAACCAAATTACCAAGGTTTATCTAAGTCCCGAACTAATTATCGTTCTCTACCACCCAAATCTTAAGAAGAAACGCCTCTGGCCTCTGATTATTCCTTCAATCTATCTAGCCGATCGCGATCGCATCTCACAAGTGTTTATGCGCTATTCGCCCATTAAGGCAGTCAATCTTTCCAGCCCGGCACCGATCTCGCGCATAGTGATGGTCTTAGCCTTTCTAGGGGCTGTAATTTGGCTGCTCGAAATGCTCATCACTCAATAGGTTTACTTTGAGAGACTTACTTTGAAAAATCAAGCTGTCTGAGATAAGCAATCAGACTATCCAGCTCCACATCATTGATGCGATCGGCACTCTGCGGCGGCATCATACCTTTGCCTTTGCGAATGAAAGCTTTCAGAGCCGCATCTTCCGGAAATTTGCTGGGCAGGCTCACGAGTGTAGGTCCAAGCCCGGCTCGTCCATTTGGGTGGCAGGTATTGCAGCTGCGCACAAAGATCTGTTCGCCGGTCAAATTGGTTGAACCTTCCAGATCTCGCTCGCGCTGCGCTTTCTTCACCGCTTCAATGCGCCGCATCTCCTCAGACATGACACAACCAGAAAGAAGAGAGGCAGTGAGCAAGAAGACGAAAGAGACGCTGCCAAGATGAAAGATCTGCTCTTTTAAAGAGACTCTTTGAAAGTGCCGATTTATGTATAGTTTCTTCACTAGAACTCGCTTGACAACAAGAGTTTACCGCACTTTTACATCCTACTTTATAACTGTTTTCAATACCAAAATCGAAAACCGGGGCAGGTTGCCGCAACTATCTTATTCGCCATTAATGGTAATAGAAAATATGCTTAACATTGAGTTTACCTTTACGTTGTAGAGTAAGAAGTGAGGCGAAATTCCCCTAATTTTTCAAATTCTTTCGTCGCACCATCATAACTGGCTTACCACTTCTCAAAGAAAAGCGGCAAAAAATGACACCACCACAAGCGACAAGACTAGACCCCCCGGCTAAGACCGAATCAGAAGAACGCATAATCATCCGTGGTGGCAAACCGCTCTACGGACAGACAAAAGTTTTCGGCGCCAAGAATGCTGTTCTGAAAATGATGGCAGCAGCACTTTTGGCTAAAGATGTAACCATTCTGCGTAATGTGCCCAATCTCACCGATGTGCACATGATGGGCGAAGTTTTAAGACACCTTGGTGCCAAGGTAGAAGTGGCTAACGATGAAGTCAAAATCGATGCCACCAACCTCACCGAAATCGAAGCTCCTTATGAATTAGTAAGCCAATTGCGTGCTTCCTTCGTGGTTCTCGGTCCCCTCCTCGCCCGCTGCCGTGAAGCCAAAGTCTCCCTTCCGGGCGGCTGCGCCATCGGCGAACGCCGCATCGACCTGCATGAGCGCGGTCTCAAACTGCTCGGTGCCGAAGTGGGCATCGACCATGGCTATGTTTTCGCCTCGGCTCAGAAACTGGTCGGTACTCGTATTTATCTCGATAGACCATCCAACGGCGCCACCGAAAATATCATGCTGGCCGCCGTTCTTGCCGAAGGTCAAACCATCATCGAGAACGCCGCTCAAGACCCTGAAATTGTCAACTTGGCTGACTGCGTCAATGCCATGGGCGGCAAAATCTCAGGTGCCGGCACTTATCAAATCGTCATCGACGGTGTACCGCTGGAAGAAATGCATGGTGCCGTGGTTGATACCATTCCCGACCGCTTGGAAGTTGGTACTTTCTTGTATGCCTGTATGGCTGCCGGCGGCGAAGTAGTTATCGACGGAGTCAAACCCGACCATATCTACGCAGTCATCTCCAAGATTCACGAAATGGGTGTCGAGTGCTCGATATATGCCCCCGACACGATCAAGATCAAGACGACCGGCAGGCTGAAGCCCACCGATATCACAACGGTTCCTTATCCCGGCTTCCCCACCGACTTGCAAGCACCGGTTATGGCTGTACTGGCAGTGGCTGAAGGGACATCGATTGTCACCGAAACCATTTACGAAAATCGTTTCATGCAAGTGGGTGAATTGCGCCGCATGGGTGCAGACATTCAGTTGAAAGCCAATTCAGCCATCGTAAAAGGTGTGCCCAAACTAATGGGAGCCGAAGTCAAGTCAAGCGACCTGCGCGCTGCCGCTTGTCTTATCATTGCCGGTCTCGGCGCTGACGGCATCACCGAAGTTACCGGACTGAGCCATCTCGATCGTGGTTACGATCGTCTTGAAGAAAGGCTGAGATCTCTGGGCGCAGACATCTACAGACGTTAAAATAGAGTCTTTAGAACAGGCGACAACGACTAAGGCTGATAACCATGATCGTAATGAAGTTTGGCGGCACCTCGGTGGGCTCGAAAGAGCGCTTCGAGCAAGTTTACGGACTGATAGAACGAGCACGAGCCAGTGCACCGCCCCTGGTGGTGGTCTCGGCAATGAGCGGCGTCACCAACGCCCTCATTGAAGCGGCCAACTTGGCTGTCAGACGCGACCTCGACGGCGCCCTCGCCCAGATAGACATGGTCCGCAACAAGCACATCGATGCGGTCAAAGGCTTGTTATCGAAAGAAAAGGCAGATGCCTTGCTGTTAGATCTCAATGAGCATCTAAGCGAGCTTGAATCTGTCTTGCGCGGCATCAACTATTTGGGTGAATTGTCTAAGCGCTCAATCGATGCCGTCTCTTCTGTCGGAGAATTGCTTTCTTCGCGGGTTTTAGCCGAATATGCTACAGCCCGCGGTATGAAAGTGCAGTGGCTCGATGCCAGAAAACTGGTAATTACCGATGATACTTTCGGCAAAGCCAACCCTCTATGGGAAATAATCGACGAGAAGGCTAAAGATATAGCGCGTCTCAGCAAGGACGGCTTTACAGTAATCACGCAAGGCTTTATCGGTTCCACTGAAAGTGGCGTTACCACTACTCTTGGACGCGGTGGTTCAGATTATTCAGCCTCGATTCTTGGCGTCGCCGCCGGTGCTACTTGTATTGAAATTTGGACTGATGTAGACGGCATGATGACCGCCGACCCTCGTATAGTCAAAAATGCCTTACCGATAGCAGAAGTCTCCTTTCAGGAAGCCGCCGAATTGGCTTACTTTGGAGCGAAAGTCTTGCACCCGCTCACGATCAAGCCGGCAGTGGAGAAAAACATTCCGGTGAAAGTCTTGAACACCATGCGCCCTGAAAGCGAAGGCACTCTCATCCAGGGACAGCCAAGCCAGAATGTCACCACCGGCGGCAAAGTTCGCAATGTCTGCGCCATAGCTTCCAAGAAAAACATCACCGCTTTATTCATCAGCTCGCCTCGCATGCTGATGGCCCATGGCTTCCTGGCCAAAGTCTTTTCAGTCTTCGACAGACATAAAACACCAATCGACTTAATCGCCACATCTGAAGTATCGATTTCACTGACCATCGATAACAACGACGGGCTGGAAGCAATCAAAGAAGATTTGAAAGAGTTAGGTGACCTCTTGGTCACACATGACACAGCCATAGTGACAGTTGTCGGTCGCCAATTCAGAGAAAGATCCGGTATCGCCGGTGAAGTCTTCTCGGCTTTGAAAGACGTCAATATTCTGGTCATATCAGGCGGCGCCTCCGATATTAACTTGAGCTTCCTCGTCATGTCTAAAGACGCTGACAGGGCTGTGCAACAATTGCACGACTACTTCTTTGCCGACTAAAGAAATGGGGCAAGATACCACTATCGATCTTCGCAGCGATACAGTGACGCTGGCGCCTGAAGCCATGCGCCGAGCCATGTATGATGCCCCTTTGGGTGACGATGTCTATGGCGAAGATCCCACAGTCAATGCCCTGCAAGAAAAAGTAGCCCAACTGACCGAGAAAGATGCAGCCCTCTTTGTCGCCTCAGGCACCATGGGTAATCTGGTGGCATGTTTGAGTCATTGCGGCCGGGGTGATGAAATCATTTTGGGCGACCAGAGCCATATTGCCAGATGGGAACAAGGCGGAGCCTCGACCCTGGGCGGCATCAGCTTGCGCACCATCAAGAATGAAGACGGTATGTTTGACCTCGGCGAGCTGAAGAGAGCCATTAACGAAGACGATCCCCATCGCACGGTGACAAAGCTTATCGCCGTAGAAAATACCTGGAACGGTATGCCCCTCACGCCGCTCTATTTGCATCAAGTGAAAGAACTAGCCCTCAACCACAATTTGAGCGTGCACCTAGATGGCGCCAGACTTTTCAATGCCGCCCGTCATTTCAAACGTCCAATCTCAGACTTTACATCGGCTGTAGACTCGGTGCAGCTCTGCTTTTCAAAAGGGCTAGCCTGCCCTGCCGGTTCAATTGTGGCCGGCAGCCATGAATTTATCAGCAAGGCAAGACGTTGGCGCAAAGCTCTTGGCGGTGGTATGCGCCAAGCAGGCGTACTGGCGGCAGCGGCAATCTATGCCCTGGACAATATGCAGGAAAGACTTGACGAAGACCACAAAAATGCCGAATTACTGGCCTCCGGTCTCTCACAGCTTCCATTTATCAAAGTCAGCTTTGGCCCTTTTACCAATATGGTCTTTTTTGAACCAACCACTGAAAGCGGCATGGATAGAGAAGATCTAGTGCGCAAAATGAAAGACCAAGGCATCTTGACCGGCATCGAAAAAAATAAGGGGATCAGGGCCGTGACTCATTTCGGCATAGAACGCCATGATATAGAAGAGACAATCAAAAGAATCGCTTCTATTTTCCATTAGCCAAAACAGCTAACTGAACAATCTAGGGATTACAGAACTGACAATCTCCCGGCGCAGCCTTCTTCAAACCATCCGAGCGCGGTCGACGTTCTTGCTTGCGGCAGCGGGGACAAGCAAAAATATCAAAGAGCACCAGGTCGGTGGCATTACCGCATAAAGAGCAAGGCAGACCGCGCTCCTGCCCTTCTATGCCAAAGCCAGGAGCCTGGCAAGAAGGACATTGACTGAGCAGACGGCGCACCAACTTCACTGCCAGTCGACCGATTACACCCATGCGCGTAGGATTGCAATGGGCACGCATATCGGTCTCCAGGCGCAGTTGCCCGGTATGCTTGCCGGCAGAAGCCAAAGAGTCTTTCAGCTGAGAAGGGCTGTTTATTGCTTTTTCCAGATAGACAATCTGATCACCGTCAAGCACCTTAAGAATGACTGCATGAGAGGGAAAGCACACTCGCTCCAGCCAAGCCTGCAACTCTGCTTCATGAAAATCTCGCCTTAAGTCAAGATGACCATAATTGGTGCGATAAGCCAAAAGCTGCTCCACCACTTCAGTACCATCGTCATCGATATAGGCCATGATCTCAAAATCAGAGGCAATGAAAGGCAGATAGGGATGGGGCCCAAAACTGCCTTCACTGGCCAGAGCAGAGCGGCAGCCTGCAGCCAAACCGATCTTTGCTTTCTTGATGCAAGTTTCACGAGGCGAATCAAGTCGCTCGATTTCGCCGCTAAAAGTACCAAGCAAGTCGGTATCGAAGTCGGTTGTGCAAATTGTCTGACCTAAGCCGACCCAAAACGGGCGCCTCACAGCCCGCTCCTTGCCATGCTTGGTGACCAGGACGATTTCTTTGTTCACTACAAAGCATCGACTCTTTCATTGACGACTTTCTCAATGACGACTTTCTCAAGCACTTGCTTTCTCTCAATCTTGATCCAGCGACCGACGCCCAGAGCCTGCTGGAAAGAGCCGTCATCGCCGACTGAAACAAGATGGATCCAGCGGTTATTGACCAGATCTGCCACGGCTGGATGAGCCGACAAAACTTTGTCGATCATCGGCACCGGTGCCGCCAACAAGACTAAAAGTCGCATGGGCTCGTGTTCAAGCACTTCTTCACCGCTCATGACCGATTGCCTCGGCAAGCCCAAGAGCAGATCTCCACCCAGCCCCTGCATAACGCCGAAGTCGCCGACCACATTGTGCAAGACCTTGCTGCCGCTGCCAAGCAGGCGGTTGTCCATGGTCGAGAAATAGTACTGAGAATTGATCCACTGCGCCACCACCATCGGTGCAGTCATAATCAACTCCAGCACTTTACCGCTCTCATCGGCTTTCCAATCATAGCTATGCAAGAAAGTGCGACCAGCCAGATCGAGACCCCGGGTAAGGCTGCGCGGCGCCGCAACAAAGGCGGCATTGCGAGCCAAGCCCCATTCGGGCGCATTTTGTGCCCAGTCGCAGGCCCGAGCAAAGGGATGATTAAAGCCCTTGAGACTAGACAAAGGTAAGCGCTTCTCCCGCTCCTTTCTGACCAGTGCGCCGACCAATTCCAGATCTTTCTGCAGCTTGGCGAAGATTTCTTTTTGCTCGGCACTGAACTGTTTGAGATTGTCGAGATCAAAAAAGCGAAAAGTATCTTTGGTTGTATCGTGTTCACATGCCAAGAAACGAGTCGTCTCGGCAATGCTTATCTGCTTCTCTTTGCTTAGTCCGGCGCGCACCTCGACATCGTTGAGAATGGCAGCTGCCAATCTGGCACTGTGGCGACCGGAGTTACCACCGCAGGCCCCACAATCGAGAGCGGAAGCATAGGGATTGTTCTGCGAGCTGGCGCCATGACCACAAAGCACCACTAGCGGTGCCAACTGCTCGCGCCCAGCCAAGCCGGTGCCGCAGAGCGCACCATAGGCAGTAGCGATCTTCTCATCAAGAGTATAGGCACTAAGGTCGAGACTGGTTGTCGGTTCGCCGCCGACCACCTGCCAGAGCTTGGCATAAGCGGCAGTAAAGCCTTCAGGAAAGAGAGTCTTACCGGAAAGAGGCAAAGCCGACCAGACACCGAAGGCTTCGATCAGACCAAAACTGGTGGCTAAGAAGCTCTTCAGTTTCTTGCGCAATAGCAAGGCCGCCGAGCCCAGCGCTTTCAAAGATGTATAACGTTCACCTTCTTTCTCATGGGTGCAGCATTCGCTCACAGCCTTATCAGGACTGAGCAAAGCCGGGCAAAGATCGAGAGAACGCTCGCCGCCAAGAGGTTTGAAACGCATGGGCATACCGAAGAAACCGGCAAAACCAAGAGTCTCATAGGTAGAGAGAAATTCCAGGTGCCGGCGCACAGGCTCGGAGCGCACATCAATACAAAAAACCATCTGGACATCAGGTCCCTGAGCTTCCTGACGATTTTCAAAATTGCCGCTAATCTGATCTAAGAGTCTGTTTCTATAGTTGATCTCATAGGCTTCCTGCCAAACATCCGAGGCATCTTTTACACCCGAAAAACCACCGACCACGATGTCGTCTGTTTTCTTGAGACTGTTCAGGCGTGAAAAACTCTTTTCAAAACCACCCTGCCGAGAAGCACTTTGATTGACCCAACTGGAAGCAAGACAGTATTCATAAAAGAGCCTGATGGCCAGATAATCGACTATCAACTCTTTGGCCCCTTGGCGATTCTGACAAAAGAGCAGATAGCTTGACCAGCCGGGCAGGGCAATCAAATGTGACCGCATATACGGAATTACATCGTCCTCGCCTACTCCGATTTTTTGCAACAAAAACTCTAGTGCGGCCAGTGATGTCAGCTGCGGACCAGGAAGAGCGGCAAAAAGCTCACGCCACTGGCAGGTAAGATCAAGGGATTTTTCATGTACCACCAGTCTGTGCCAAGTGCGAAATAGACCTGACTCTTTGACTTGAAACTGAGCTTGGGTCTTATCAAAGTAAGCTCCCAGCCATTTGATCACCAATTCATTGATCGAATTTACAAGCGAGGTGCCGCAGTAACCATCAAGCAAGCTGCTCCAGGAAGAATTAGCGGTCAATTCAATGAACTCTTCCTGTGAAAGTCGCGGGCTTTCCTTTATATATTTAAAAGCTTCTTTCAAATCTTCCGGATTAATTCGGCCAGTCTCGTACATGGCGCGATAATCAGAAAGCTTGAGGTGACCTTCGCTGCCGAAAAGACTGCGACCAATTTCAATTGCATCCTCAAACGGAACCTTTTCATAACCTTTGAGAGCATTGAGGGCAATGAATGACTCAAGCGGCCAGTACTCATTCAGACAAGTGGTCGCCTGAGCTATTTGGTCGGCAAGAGCAATTTGATCAGCATTAGAATTTTGACCGGACTTTATCATGACTATCCCTTCAATTGAGCTGAGTTGAGCTGATTAGACGTAAAAACCAGAAAGAGCCTGTACATAGAGCCAGTCGGCCAGGCGGTTTTTGCCTTTTCCAGCCGTATTGACCAAGAAATGAAAAACAAGGAAGAAAACGAAAGCAAGCGGCAAGAGCCAGAATGCCGGAGATGAGAAGGAAACCATGCTGAGAGCATGCTCAAAACTGACAGCCAGACTGACCGAAGTAAAGACAAGCAGAGCCGTGGCCGCAGCCAAAGCGAGAGCTACCGGAGCCGACACCCGGCTGAAGGCAGGCATAGTGAGAAGAATGGGCACACTGGCCGCAAGAGCGAGAGTGCTTGCCACAGCCTGGGTACCGAAGGCATAGAATATGACAAAAGCCAAAGTGACAAAGACCAGACTGACAGCAAGAGGGCTCAAAGCAGCATCGTCTTTTTTGATGGCGGCAAACTCTTTCTTGATCAGACCTTCGTTAACCGAGCTACCCGATTGCAAGAACATATGACATTTAAAGAGACCATGGGCGATGAGGTGGAAGACTGCCGCCGGAACGAGCCCGCAGGCGCATTGCAAAGACATGAAACCCATCTGACCGACAGTGGAATAAACCAGCTTGCGCTTCACATCAAACTGAGTGGACATGGTGAGCGTACCCACCATGGCAGAGACCAGAGCCAGAGCGCCCCAAACATAGAGACTGCCGGGCACAAGCTGCAAGGCGGGGTAGACTTTGCAAGCCATCACCCCGGCTATATTCACCACACCGGCATGCATCAAACCGGACAGCGGGGTGGGACAGTTGAGAGTATTGAGCAGCCAGCGGTGAAAGGGAAAGAGAGCCGACTTGATACATAGCGAAAGAACAAGCAGATAAGCGCCGAGATTGAACAAGGAACTATTGACGTGAAAGTCTTTCAGTCGGCTGAAATGAAGCGGACCTCCGTCGAAGTATAAAGTTGCGAAAGCAAAGGCTAAGAAGAAGTCAGCCAGCAAATGATACTTGAGCACCGAGACGGCGAGTTTTCTTGATTCCGCTCTTAAATTCATAAAGAGATAGAGAAGTACGCTGATGGCACCATAAGCAAGCAAGCTCAAAATCATATGATTAGATAGAGCGGTCAGCTGAGCGGTAAGGGCCATGAGCACCAAGAGTCGACAAAAAGAGAGACGACTCTTCTCACCAAGCATATAGCGCTCACTGAAGACCAGGGTGATAAGCCCGATGAATGATACCAATACCGATACCATTGCCGAAGCACTGTCGACCATAACCAGACCAGGCAGACCAGACTGAGACTGAGCCAGACCGGTGAAGACCGTAACAGCAAGACCGATACTAGAAAAGAAAGCCGCTGCTTGACCAGCGATCAATGCTCGCAAACGATTATTCTCGTTGCCGACGAACGAAAGCAGAACGCTCAGCAAAGTGAGAGAAAAGAGCGAAAACTCGAACATAACTTTGATGGTTCTCCATTAGATTGCACTTGAATTTAAATCAAATCAAGCGTTGACTTGCTCTTCAGAACACAGCTCGGCAAGCACTTCCTTGATGATGTTTTCCTCAAGCCCCAGCAATTGAGCGACCTGAACCGCCGACCAGATCTCCGACTCGGTCAGCGAGGCATCTAAGTCTTCAGTGTTGCTTTGAGAATGCAAGATCAGATGCTCAGGGCTCAAAATCTCTCTAGCACGCTCTCTTGCCGCACTAGAATCATCAAAAATGACGGCTCTAGCCTTGTCTTCAAGAGAGAGGGTTTCAAGAATTTCGCAATAAAGCTCAGCCATGGCGCGGTCTCTAGAGGCAGAAGAAAGAGGGTGACGGCATTCGGTGATTACAGCGATTTCCGGTTCGAGAGCACCGCCAATTTGGGCTATCTCACCTCTTTCAATAGCCTGTGCTTCAAAAATGAGCACTTCACTTTTCTCGGGCATCTCTAAAATAGATTCGGCGCAACCCATCCAGTTCAACCCTTGCACCAGAGAAACATGTACCGAGTATTTCTCTCGCAATAGATGCGCCATCAAAAATATGGTGCTACGCCGACCGCTGGTGCCGGTCACTCCAATAACTCTGGGCTTGACCCATTTGCAATAGCTGCCAATCAGATCGAAATAAGCAGTTCTTGTATCCGAAACCGCTACCAGAGGAAAACCCTGGGGAGCATAGGCGTAACGACTGCGCCTTTTGACAATAGCCCCGCAAGCACCTCTTTCGCTTGCCTCTTTCAACTCATCATGCCCATCCTTAATAGAGTCGGAAAAGGCAATAAACCAATCTCCGGGGCGAATCTTTTCAAGAGAATAGACAATGGCACCCTTGCCCTCAGGGCGTGCACCCTGAATCAGTACGCCTCCGGCAGACAGACAAACATCATCGAGGCTGAATTTCGCAACCATTTACCACCCTCCTGCGCGTCTTGGCTCCCCTGAGCCAAGAATGTTATTTGCATTGTTTTGAATATTTCAAAACATACATATCTGCAAGTATATTACATTTGCCCACCCTGTCAAATAGAAGCGGCTATTTTATTGAATTAGCGAAGAAGCCCTTGGCCTAAGGCAGGTGCCATGTTAACATCACACTTATTACATTTGCAGATATTTGCAAATCTCTACATTTGCAAGCAATTCTCAAAAATTTAGCCTTCCAAAGCAAAAGCATTCATAACAGGTAGTAAGACTATGCCTCATCGAATTCTAATAGCTCAGCACCTAGCCAAGCTCTTTTCAGTGCTTTCACACCCCGCCCGCATTCGTATCTTGACCGAACTGCGCAACGGTCCACTCTGCGTCAACTCACTGCAAGAAGTAATCGGTATTTCACATTCGGGCGTCTCGCAGCACCTTTCCATCATGCGCGCCCAGGGCATCATCAAAGAGACAAGAGAGGGGCGCCATGTCTTCTATCGTCTCACCAATCAACAAATATCAGAATGGCTAGCCGAAGCCATTCCCTTTATTGTGCCGGACGACAGCGACTCTAAACTGTTGCTGAGAGCTGCTCAAACCACAATGGAAAAATGGTCGGACGGCAAAGCTAAGATCAAGAACAACGGCAGAGACAAAAAGGCTGGAGCTATCTAGAGCGAGAGCCATTGCGAGTTGCAGGCGCAGAAGTCTTAGCACCGGCAGCCTTGCCGTTTGATTTAGAGCTGGGTTTTGCCACAGCCTTTAGATTTGCGGAGGCAGTTTTGCCGCTCGACTTGGAGCGAGACTTAGCTTCTTCGGGCTGATCTTGGTTCCAAGCACTGCGAGCGCTTTCTATAGCAGAAACCATTGTCTGCACTTCGTTTGTGTCGGGCAAGATAAATTTCACACCGTCCATGATCCATTTAGCCAGATCAGGCTTTCTTAGATGATAAAAAACATTTCTGCCCTGTCTTTTCTCACTGACCAGGTGATGGCTTCTCAAAACCGAGAGCTGCTGCGATACCGCCGCATGGGTGATGCCTAGAATTTCTTTCAAAGTGCCGACAGTCAGGTCTTCTTTTTGTAATTCTTCAATGATTCTAATGCGGGTAGCGTGGGACAAAACCGAAAACAGCCTAGCTAATTCACCGCTTACTACAGCTCTATAAGGCATAAAGCCCCCTGTTTGAGATTTATCATGGCAATTGTATTGATGCAGAAGTTGATAGGGGCACTCTATCGATAACAGACCCCAAAAGACACCAAAGAACCCCGATCATTCTTTCATCACACTTTCATATATTAGCATATCTCTATATTAGAAGTAAGATTTTCAAAGGCGGCAAGTGACTGCCCGAAAGGCGGCCATGGCCTGCAAATATTCTGTATGTACTTCAGCTAGGCGCATACGCGCTTCGGCTGTAGCCCGTTCCCTCTGGTTGACGAGAAAGAGGGTGCCGTCTCCGGCAGCATAACGCATGCGCTCTCCCTCTTCTACATCTCGGGCTTTGCGCACCTCTTCCAGGTTGGCGACATATCTTTCATAAGAAGTATTTATAGCCGAAACCGTATCATCCACTTCAGTTTGGATACGCAACCTTTCGGCTTTTTCTTCCTGGTCTAATTTCTCAAATTTGAGACCGGCCGCCTGTGCTTGACCACGGGCAGTACGCTGCCTCAGTGGCGCCGAAACAGCCACGCCTCCTCGAATGACATAGCCGATGCCCTGAGGACCAGTATCGGCCCCTTGCGAGACATAGGCATCAATTGCAGGCAAAATCATATTCTTTGCTAGTTTCAACTCAATCTGCACTTGTTTGCGCTCAATTTCAATGCGCTTTAACTCCGGTCGCTTATCCAGAGCTTCCTGCCTGCCTCGCTTCCAGATCTCATCGGACAACAGTATGGGTTCGGGTGAAAGAGCCGGTACTTCCTCCAGACGGGGCACACCACCGGGGGTGCCGGCATCGCTCCAAAGAAAAACCGAAAGTGAATAGGCAGCTTTCTGAAATTCGCGCTGGGCCTTGACGAAAATCGACTGCCGTCTCTGGATTTCCTGCTCGGCTTCTTTAATTTCCAAAGCAGGAGAATCACCACTCACCACTCTCTCTTTTATTTGTTCAGTGCGAGCCACCGCCAGACTAAGCAGGTCATTGGCCACAGCCAGACGCGCCCGCGCCCCCATACATTCATAGTAAGATGCAGCGGCCTTAAGCAAGACCTCAAGCCTAGTCAAACCAAAGAGTTGCTCGGCTAAAGGTTCGCCTAGTTTGGCTTGCTTCTCCATAGCGGCCTTTTCGTTAATCATCAAGCCACGAGCCAAAGGCACAGCCACGCCGCCAAAATATTCACCGGCTTTACCACTTGGCACAAAGGGAGTCTTTGTGTCATTAGGATTCAAACGCATGCCGGTAAAAACTTTGATGCCAGAGCGGGTGAGCAAATCGATGCGACTCTCGTTATGCACTGCATTTTTAGCCTTACCAGGCTCAAAAGTATCTTGCACTCTAAGAAATTCATTAACCGAAGTCAAAACCGGGTCAAAAGCACCAGTCTTTTCTAGTCGCTTAGCTGAAGCTATTTTCTTTTCGGCAACGGCACCAATTAACTTGGGATAATTTCTATCGACTCTGTCGATAAACTTCTGAAAATCCAAGCCGAGATCTTGTGTTTTTTCGGCAGTGAGACTTAAGGGCGAAAGCTGAACGGGCGGACGCAAGGCAGGGCCATCGGCGTTTGCATCTTTACCCTGAGCAAAAGCCTTAGGCCCAGATGAAAGCAGCGCCATCAAAAGCAGAAAGGAGAAAACACCAACTCTATCCATCGATCTTATTTCGACTTCCGCTTCACTTCAGACTTACCAGATTCTTGTTTATGTAAGCCCAATTCTTCGGGCTTGACCGTGGGAGGGAAAGCATTGAACTGACGCCACAACTCAAAGCCAAGAGGGACAGTATCAAGCATAATCCAACCACTGGCTTCAGCACCGGGACGAAGAAAACGAGTGGACGGCCAGGGCTCGTCTCGCCCAGCGGCAATGGCTTCTTCATCGGGTCTGACAATAACCCGAAACTGACATTTTCCATCATCACTGGCGTCAATTACTGCCACTTTACCACCAAAAGTACCAACGGCAATTGACGGCCAACCGGCGAACTGCAAAGCCGGCCAACCGGCAAATTGCAGACGCACCGGACGCCCAACCGAAACAAGCGGCGCATCGTTATCACTGACCACCAGCTCGGCAGCCAGATCTTCAGTATCAGGGGCAATTACAGCTAGAACAGCACCACTATCCACAGTTTCACCAGCACCCACAGTCATTAGCTTGACAATTCGCCCCTTGCATGGCGCCAACACTCTTCTTTGCGCATGCCTATGCTGCACGTTCTGCAAATCGACTTCCAGCTTCAATATATCTGAATTAGTGCTTTCAATTGTTTCTTTTACCGAAGCCATAGCCGCCATTATATTGCTCAAACCGGCATCGGTATCAGCCAATATCTTAGCTTGGTCGTATATAGCCAAGGTCTGATCTCTCTTGGCGATCTGCAGCTGGGCGGCGGCTCGCTCATATTCGGTGGCCGCCCTAGTTTCATCCAGAACCCCTAGTTCAAGATCGCGCCGAGAGCGCAAGCCCTTATCGTGCAGGGCTTTCATCCGCTCCAAATTAAGCTTGGCCGTGACCAAGTTTTGCTTAGCCGCATCGCGCGCTTGTTCCGCCGCCCAAATACGATCTTTGGCCTGACTGGCTCTTTCCTGGGCCGAGGGCACAGCCGCTCCCTGCGAGCGGCGCAGACTCTCAAGCTGCTCACCCATGGCTTTATAGCGCGACTGAGCCGCTTCTTTGCGAGACTGCAGAGCTTTTATTTGCGATTTAATGCGACCAGCTTGATTGACATCTAAAAATTTGGGATCTAAATCTGAAAGCTCAGCTACGAGCTGTCCAGCTTCTACGGTTTCACCATCACGCACATGCCAGGCGTGCAACCGGGCTGGAATTTGAGCCTCGATATTTTGCGGGCGATGCATGGGTGAAAAAATAATTACCCGCCCCGAAGCCGAAACAGACTGCTGCCAGGGCACAAAAGCCAAGGCCAAGATAAGCACCACCAAAACAACAATCAAAGTGACGGCAATGAACATACCGCTCATCGTCGATTTGACCATGGTGAAAGACCGATAGCTGGAAACAGCCTTCTCTTTTTCGTCCAAATCTATGACCGTCATACTTTGGCACTCCTGTCAGTTTTGCGCCTTTCCACCGAACGAATCTGGGCGGCCAGATCGGGAAAGAGAGTAGAGAACTCGGAGACATTTCGCCAGGAAAGATCTGCCGGTGTGCCCGACTCAACAATCTTACCAGCGGAAAGTACATAGACCCGAGAAGAACGCATAACCACTTCGGCGTCATGGGAAATATCAAAGATTGTCCAGGAATTTTCAGGGGCAAAGATGGCCTCTACTATTTTGAGCTTGGTGGCTTCGTCGATACCAGTAAAAGCTTCATCAAGTATGAGCAAATCGGGTCTGCCAGCCAGCGCCCGCGCAATCAACAAACGTTGCACCTGCCCCCGCGAAAGATTGCGCCCGCCGCTGACGAGCATCGTGCTAAGTCCACTGGGCATATTGACCAAGTCTTTACTAAACTGGGCTATATCAAGAGCCCAGCGCACATCTTGATGGCTGACATAAGGGCGTCCAAGAGTAATATTGTCTTCTATTGTTCCTTCAAAAACTTCATTGGCATCGCCGACCAAGCCCACCCGCCGCCTAAAGCTGGGCAAACTCACATCTCTCAAATCAAAGCCGCCTAGTTCGACCGTTCCATGCGAAGGCTCATAAATGCCGCATAGCAACCAAGCCAATGTGGTTTTGCCGGCACCACTGGCTCCGACCAAGCTGGCCTTTTCACCACTGGCGATACCAAGATTGAGCCCGGAGAGCACCTCACTTCTCTCGCCACCATAAGAAAAGCGCACATCATAACAAGCGACGCTCATGCCACCTTCTTGTTCGGGCATGTCGATGCCGCCTCGCCTCTCCACCGGCAGGTCGGTGATATGACCGACTTTATCAAGACCGGTCAAAAGATCATAAAAAACATCACAGCTGTGAATAATCTTTTCAAGCGCCGAAAGCACAGTGAGAACAATAAGTTCAGCCGCCACAAGTTGCCCAAGGGTGAGCTGACGGTTAATCACCAACCAACCGCCGATGGCAAGCACGCCGGTGCTGGCTAAAGCCTGGAAAACATAGGTCGAGACGGCCTGTCTATACAAAACAGCAAAATGTGCCCTTCTGGCATTGAGATAATTGACCACCAAACCATCGGTATGCTCGGTAAGAAAGCGCAGCACGCCGCTAATTTTAAAACCGGTCTGACAGCGCCCCATGTCTTCCAACCACTCAGCCACTTTGTATTTGAGCAAAGACTCTCTGAGACTGGTGCGCAGACCGCCATAACCCAGAACAGCAGTCGAGAAAACGATAAACAAAATGATGATCACATCGAAGGCAAGCAGCAAAGGGCTGTAGAATGCCATCAAGACTAAGCCGACAAAAACCTGCAAAATTGCCGACGGCACCTCGAGCAAAAGCTTAGCCCAAGACTTCTGCACTGTAATTACATCAAAGAAGCGGTTAACCAACTCAGGCATATACTCGCCCACTAGAGCCGATGCTTTGATTTCAGGTATGCGCTCGCTAATGTCTAGAGAAAAGAAGGCAAAGATACGCTGCTGCAAACGCTCAACCAGACAAAACTTGAGCATACGCAAGAGGGCACCGAAGAGCAGCCCGACAAAAACCAAGATAGACAAAACAATGAGCGGTTGCAGGAAAATACCGGCGGCAATTGTATTGACCAAGGCTTGTGCAGCCAGAGGCACGGCCAGAGACAAGAGCCCGGTTATGACCGTATAAGTCATAAGCACAATCAGGTCGGAGCGATCCGACACGAGCATGCGCCAAAAGCGGTCAGCCGGACTAAGGTGAATGTGCTGATCAGAACTAGAATTTGCCATGATAAAAACTTAGCAGAACACTTTCAAATATGCAAGCTTTTGAAAATGTATGAAGCTTCGCTTACCAAAGCGAAAAAATTAGCTCTGATCGAGGTCGAATCAGTATTCTTCCTTCAATCTTTCAGCCTAATCAAAAGCTTCACTATCTTGACTATCCTCACTATCGGCGCTGTCTTGTTCTAGTCTAGAGAGAATTGCCAGAGATTGCTTGTACATAACTTCAGCTTCTTGTGGTCGATTCATCTTGCGCAACAACTTGGCGTAATCAGAGAGAATTTGCGCCATGTCTGGGTCTTCTTTGTTGAGATTCTTCTTGCGTATCTCAAAAGACTTGCGAATCAAGACTTCAGCTTCGTCAAAACGCTCTTGCTTAAAATAAATGTTTGAAAGGGTGCTAAATAGCTCAGCCATCTTCAGTGGTTCAAGCTTTCCGGTTGACTCGGCAATAGCAATAGCGCGGCGCACAAAAGGCTCGGCCTGGTCATGTTTGTCTTGAGCAAGAAGCGAACCGGCTAAGTTGGAGAGATCTGTGACCAGCACAGGGTCTTGCGGTCCGAACTGATTGAGGCGATGCACTAGGATGCGTTCATATATCACCTGCGCCTGAGAAAAATTACCCTGCCTGAAATAACTATGGGCTAATCTTTCAAAGACTCTATGCAAAGAAGAAGGAGCGTCGGCAGAGGGATCAAAGCCTTTGATCAGGTCTTCCGAAAGCCCCTGCCCCTTAGCAAGCGAGGCTAGACGACTGGCTCTGGCATCGGAAGGCTGTATGGTCTGACTATGCCTGCGCGGCTTCTTGACAGGGGCAAGGTTATGGAGAGAACTGGCTTCCTCACTGGAAACAGCATTCTCATCAGCCTCATCTGCCGAATCGCCCGAATCTTGCACCAGCGAATCATCGGCAATAGAAGGAATCGCTCCCAGGGCCGAACCTTCCGGCGCCGGTTCACTAAAAAGTGGGGTGGGGGCGGGTACCACCGCAGCCATGACACTACCGATGATATCATCGACATTGGTCAAGGGGGTTTGAGCCAGCTGGGCGGAAATGGCTTCTAAGCTAGGGGCATCGGCGGTGAGCGCCGCAGCCTCAGATTGAGGATTATTTTCTGTTTGAACTTGATCTTGCGCTTGAACTTGATCTTGAGCTGGCTTATTCGCTTCCGGCGGCACCGCAGTTTCGCCAGAGGCAGAGGAAGAAGAATGAGAAGCAACATCAGGCTCTTGCTCCTCGGCACTTTCGCCCTTCAGTCTCAGCCCTTTTTCTTTAGACCAACCCAGCTCTTTGAGAGCATCGTCAAATTTGACCGGGCCCTCTGGACTGTGGTGCAAACAATAATCGAGGGTGACCACGGCGTCATCACGACCGATTAAACCTTTAGAAATGAGCTGATAGCAGCGCAGAGCCGCTTGCAAAGTCGGCACATCGAGATGCCCGGTCAAGACCAAGAATTTACCAATAACAGCAGCCGATTTAGTGCTTATATCAAAGGCATCATCTAATTCGTCTTCGGTAAGCACATTAGCCAAAGAGAGCAATTCGTCAAAGCTGATGTCTCCCGAGGCAGCTTGTTCTTCTTTTACTTCACGAATGGCTTCTTCCAGGGTGGCGCCGCCGCTATGCACCCGCGCCAAACATTCACTGGCCCGAGTGGACGACAACTCACCTTTATCGACCAACTTTTGCAGTTCGAGAGCACCATCAAGAATGTTCTGCGAAACAAGCATGCGGCTTATCAGTACCTGGCCTATGGTTTGTTGATTGACCAAACCCCATTCCAGAGCATTCATGACATCGGTCTCGGTGAGCACACCGGCCATCACCAAGAGTTCGCCTAGACGCACTCCCTTTTTGCGGGCCGGCACCGGCTTGATCGCCGCAGCCTGAACTTCCACGCTGGGCTCTGCCTGCACCGGCTCCAAACCGGCTTTCTCGCGTAAACTGGCAATGGCTTCCGCCCTGGTCATCATTTCGTCGCGCACCCGCACCTGCATGTCCAGCACGGCATTGAGCAGATCGTTAGACAAAATATTGTGCAAGACCAGCATGCGACCCAAGGGTAAACCAGTGGTATTGCTCTGCTCTACCGCTTTGGCCAGAACTTCATAGGTGACCAAGCCAGACTCCACCAAGAGTTCACCCAATTTGCTCGACTGCGAACGTTTGGGACTGGCGTACTCATTTAATATGTCACGAAAGGGCGCACCGACTTTATAGGCAATCTTGAGACAACGCAGAGCTTCAGTCAGCTCCACCGATTTATCCCTGAGCATCGACTGCGCTTCCAGGGCTGATTGCAGGTCGCGCGGCGAAATCAGACCGTTCATAACAAGCATCTGACCAATTTGCATACGCTTGCCCTGGGCGGCGCGCATGGCTTCGGCCAGTTGCAACTGAGTGAGGATGCCGGCCTGAACCAGGAGGTCACCCAACCTGGTACTGGTCATGGAACGCTTTAATATCGAAGCCACTTGCTTGACCCTACTTGCCCTTGCTTACGTTACTGAAACTTACGCTATTGAATAGTCGAAACCCTTCACTAGCATAGCATCGCAGAGAGCCCCAAAATATTATCGGTAGCCCGCAGCCCGAGATAGATCGAAAAACCCAGCCGGTAACTGATAGCGCAGCGCCTCAGCCAACACTGTGCGGGCGATTTCAGACTGCCCATTGCCGTCTAGGTCGGCGATGGTGCGCGATATACGCAAGACCCTATCATAACCACGCCCTGAAAGCCCAAACTGGTTGACTGCCTTAGCCATAAGACTCTTACTGTCCGAAGTGAGACGGCAATGCTCCTTCAATTCCTGCGAATTGAGATAGCCGTTGTAGACAAAGCTATTGCCCCGGCGATTGCGCAACTTTTGCAATTCCACCGCCCGCATCACTTTCTTGAGAATAGCAGCCGAACTTTCTTCTTTGCGCGAGACAGTCAACTCGTTTTCAGAAAGGCGCTGCACCTCGACTTTCAGATCGATACGGTCGAGCAAAGGTCCTGAGATGCGCGACCAATAGCGCTGAGCTTGATGCGGGCCGCAAACACAACTTTTGACGGCATCACCACGATAACCACAGGGGCAAGGATTGCAGGCCGCGACCAGGACAAAAGCAGCCGGATAGGTGAGGGTTTGCCCGGCTCTAGAAATAGTTACTTTCTGGCTTTCCAGCGGCTGCCTCAAGTTATCAAGGTGGGTACGGGGGAATTCAGTCAGTTCGTCCAAAAATAAAACGCCTTGATGACTGAGTGAAATCTCGCCGGGTTTAGGCATCAAGCCGCCCCCGACCAAACCCACCACCGAAGCGCTATGGTGCGGACTGCGAAAGGGGCGCTCAAAAATAATGGAATCTTTGCGAGTGAGCAAGCCGGCCACACTGTGCAACTTGGTCAGCTCCAGAGCTTCTTCATATTCCAAAGGGGGGAGAATACCAGGCAAACGCTCAGCCAACATAGATTTGCCTGAGCCAGGGGGACCAACCATAAGCATGTTGTGCCTGCCCGCTGCGGCAATTTGCAGAGCCCGCTTGGCGTGTGCTTGTCCTTTCACTTCATTCATGTCTTTGCCGATTTTCACCGAGGCCAGAAAGCGCTCTCGTCGCTTGCCGAGATAGACAGTGCCATTGCCCAGACCTTGCGATAGCTTCATCACCTGCATCAAATGCGATACCGGAAAAACCTTCAAGCCATCAACCAAAGCAGCTTCTTCGGCATTACCTTCCGGCACGACTATACCGGCGGCACCGGCTGCCTGACAGGCTAGAGCAATGGGCAGGACACCACTGACCGGTCGCACCGCACCACTCAAAGAGAGTTCACCGACAAACCAAAGATCGGCAATTTTTTCACCGTCGATAAGCCCGGTTGAAACAAGAATACCGGTGGCTATCGGCAAGTCATAAGCCGAGCCTTCCTTTCTAATATCGCAAGGGGCGAGATTTACCACCCACTTCTTGCCGGGCGGCATGAGAAAAGAACAAGACTTAATAGCCGAGCGCACCCTTTCGCAAGCTTCGCGCACGGCAGCATCTGGCAGTCCGACTATACTTATTTGACCGAGACCACCGAGACAATCGACTTCCACTTCAATAGGACTGGCTTCCACACCGGCTAAAGCGCCGGAATAAACACATGCGAACATAACACCTCGACAGCAAGCGGGGATAAGAAAAGCAAATTGGGTTACCTGCTTTAAAGACGTAATTTCGAATGAAAAAGTTCAACGCCGCGGATTATTTTTTAGACTTGCCGCATTAATTCAAACGACTTACTTATTTAGCAGCTTTTTGAGAGCCGCCACTTCTTGATTGTCAGGATGCTCTTTCTCTAGAGAAGTAAATTCAGAGAGGGCCTCTGCCTTCTTACCGGCGGCATTGAGCGCCTGCACTAGACCAATGCGGGCATCGAGATTCTCAGGTTCAATTTCAAGTGCTTCTTCTTCTTCTTTGATCTGGTCTTCAGGACGACCAGCCAAACCAAGTACCAGAGCAAGTTTATGATGGGTGACATCATTAGTAGAATCAATCTGACAAGCCGACTTATAAGCTTCTATAGCTGTATTTAGATCACCTTTGCCAAGTGCGGCCTCGGCTAGAGCACAAAAAGCCCGCGGTTCACTAGAGTCCATGGCAGTGGCCGTGCGCGCTTCCTGAAATGCTTCATCAAAACGCGATTTCTTGGCAAGCGCTTCGCTCAGTACATAGTGGGCGATGCTGTTCTTAGGATCGAGCGCTGTAGCCTCTTTCAAAACGGTGATCGCTTCGTCGTAACGTCCCTGTTCGTTGAGAATGACACCAAGATTGTTCATGGCGGTAGGATTCTTAGCATCACTGAGTAGAGCTTCTCGATACTCTTTCTCGGCTTTGTCGTATTCGCCTCTTTTGAAGAACTCATTACCTTGAATCAGGTAAGAGTTGGCCGGACGGCGAATTTTCAGACCAGTGCAAGCTGTAAGCGAGAAAGCGCAGCCGGACAATGCGATTATGCCGACAAGCAAGAGAGCCAAGGTCTCACGCCTTGGCGCCCTTTCACTCTTGGCAATGGCAAAATCAGGTCGCTTTCGCCCTGATGCGCTTGATTTATCGGTCATATAGCTTGAACCGCCTTAGACTAACAAACCGGTTCGCAAGAACCCTTCTTATCTTTGTCAGTTGTTTTGTCTTTCTCTGTTGTCTTGTCAAGCTTATTATAGACCTTGAGTTCATTCAGCTGCTCATCTGACGCCGCAGATGGTGCACTTGTCATCGGACAAGCTCCCGACTGTGTTTTCGGGAAGGCAATGACATCTCTGATAGATTTACAACCGCAAAGCAGCATGACCATGCGATCCAGACCAAGGGCGATACCACCATGGGGCGGGGCGCCTGACTCCAGGGCTTCAAGCAAGAAGCCGAATTTCTCTGAAGCAGTTTCTCTATCTAAACCAATGGCAGCAAATGCTTTCGACTGCATCTCTTGATTGTGAATACGAATGGAGCCGCCGCCGATTTCCACACCGTTATAGACGATGTCATAGGCTCTAGCCTTGACACTTTCGGGGTCGCTTTCCAGTTTATCGAGGTCTTCCAGCCGCGGACTGGTGAAGGGGTGGTGCACAGCCATCAAACGGCCTTCTTCTTCGTCATATTCAAAGAGAGGGAAATCAACAACCCAAAGCAATTTATGCAGACTTTCATCGATTAAGCCGAGTTCCTCACCCAGCTTCAAGCGCAGGCGACCAAGCACATTGGCCACTTGCTTGGCCTTATCGGCAACAATCAAAATCACGTCACCGACGCCGGCTCCGGCTATTTGTATGATCTGCTCAATTTCATCGGCAGTAAGATGTTTCTCTAGACCCGAGGTGCGCAGCCCCTCTTTGCCAAAGGAAATCCAGGCCAAGCCTTTACCGCCGCAGCTCTTAGCATAGTCGGCCCAAGTATCGAGATGTTTGCGCGATGTAGTTTCGGCTTTGCCGCTCAAAACTATACCTTTGACCAGACCACCGGCTTCGGCTACATCCTTGAACATCTTGAACTTGCAATTGCGAGCCACTGCAGTGAAATCTTTAAATTCTAGACCAAAGCGCAGGTCTGGCTTATCGCTGCCATAAAGCCCCATAGCATCGGCATAGCTCATCTTCTGGAAGGGCGGCTTCAACTCGATGCCTGCACAGGCAAAGCTTTCCACCAAGACACCCTCGGTCACTCTTTGTACTTCCTCTTCATCAACAAAGGAAAATTCCATGTCTATTTGAGTAAACTCAGGCTGTCTATCGGCACGCAAGTCTTCATCACGGAAACAACGTGCTATCTGATAGTAGCGATCTACCCCGCTAATCATCAGGGTTTGTTTAAAGAGCTGCGGCGACTGAGGCAAGGCGTACCAAGAACCAGGGTTGAGACGGCTGGGAACCAGAAAGTCACGAGCGCCTTCTGGAGTAGCTTTGCAAAGAATAGGCGTCTCTACTTCGATAAAGCCTTCGGTATCTAAATAGCGGCGCACAGCCTGCGAAATTTTGTGACGCATGACCAGGTTCTTGCTCATCTCTGGGCGGCGCAGGTCGAGATAGCGATACTTGAGCCTCAAGGCTTCATCTACTTTTTCGCCTTGATCGAGCTGAAAGGGCAGAGGACGGGCAGTATTCAAGATTTCACATTGATCAGGATAGAGTTCGACCAGACCGGTGGGGCTGGAATGATTACAGGTACCTTCCGGACGTCCGGTCAGCTTGCCCGATACAGCAATGACGAACTCATTTTTTAAGTTTACGAAAACGTCATGTACTTCTTTATTTTTATTGGGGTCGGCAACCAATTGCACCTTGCCGGTGGCGTCTCTCAGCTCTACGAATATTAGTCCGCCCAAGTCGCGAACCACATTGACCCAGCCGGACAGACAGACATTCTGCCCTACCTTGTCAACACTCATTTGTCCGCAACGATGGTCGCGCCGAAGCTTAAGGCTCACCAGCTTTTCCTCCCTCTATAAAGAACGAACTGCCATTTTAGCTGACAAGCAGGCAAAAGCAGCCGAAAAACGCGCACCTGTTAAGAATTGGAAGTAGTCAAAACGCCAAGAGGGTGTAGACTAAAAGTATTAGCTTAGATAGTTTTACTTTTCAAAGGTCTTCGCCAAAATGAGCTTCTTCTCTTTTCTATCTGAACCAATTCCTCGATTTGCATTCGGCCTAGTGGTTTTAGTATTGGGCTTTTCCTACATGTACAAGGGCTGGAACGCTTGCGTTTTGGGTCGTTTCAACTATTGGTCCGGCTTCTTACCAATAACTATGATTTCGCCCTGGCTGACTCACTTACCGCCGGGCAAGCGCTCACTTATCAAGCGCAAAGAAGGCATGTTGGCCCACATGTTTGTCGGTCCTTCCTTCTTTATCTGCGGCTTGCTTTGCATCTGCGCCGGCTGCGACTTCGTCAATCTACCAGGCACAAAGACACTCAATCTAATATTGAACGGCGGCGATCCAAACAAACCCACCGCCGTTTCTTTTGACGAAAACACAGGACGTTACGCCTTCCCCATTCTGGTGAAAAGCGGCGGCAAATTCTACAAACACTTCTTTGAAACCAGAATCTCGGAAGAGCATGACATTCTCGGCCGCAAACTAGATAAGATGATTCCCGACCAGGAAACAAATATCGACGGCGCCAGAATCAAGCACGCCAGCGGCAAATAACCTCCAGACAAGGTTTTAAAAGAAAAGAGGGGGCGCAAGCCCCCTTTTGCTTAGTGTCTATTTAGTTAAGTAGTGTCTATAAAGGGTTGGAAAGACCTTGCTGGATGCATATTTAATGATAGTATCTATGGTTCGCATATCCGGAAAATATGATTGGAGGGGAGAACCTTTGTCAGAGGTTAGAGTAGCCGAGGGCGAAAGCATCGAAGCAGCGCTCAAGCGTTTCAAGAAAAAAATCCAGAAAGCTGGAATCTTGTCTGAAATTAAGCGCAGAGAACGTTACGAAAAGCCGAGCGTGAAAAGAAAGCGCAAAGCTGAAGCCGCAAGAAAGCGCCGTTCCTAATTCTTGAGAACGCCTCCAATAATTAGCCCCGCGAAATTCGCGGGGCTTTTTTGTTCAGCACCTCTGCGATGCGACAAACAGTCCCGTTGTCATGAGATTAACCGACAGATTAAAGGGCATAAATCTTTCAGAGGCAAAGCAAATTTTAGTCATGCCCTCGTCACCCTGGTCTTTTGTCGGGCCAAATCAGATTAATTGCGGAGATAGCGATGAGCACAAAGAAAAACCAAACCGGCATGGTCAAACTGGAAACAGGGAATCTCAAAGAAAGACTGAATAAACTTTATGACTGTCGTAAGGGTCAAAGTCACCTTAACCAAGGCCTCACCCAAGAAGGCATGTTTGAATATCTATGGGATCTAAAAGAGAGAGCCCTGCTTGAAAAACGCCAAACTGTAGAGGTACCGAGCAATTGGCTGGACGAACTAGAAGATCTGCAAGAAGAAAGAAGATCCTCCTGACCGCAGGGCTAACCTGTTTTCTTGCAACCGGTATTTCAGCCGGCATATTCCCTAGACAAGCAGGCGCCTCAGCCAAAAGTCTAACCAGACAGCAAAAGCAAGTAATTGCCAAAGAACTGCATCTAGCCGGATTGGCTGCCCGCAAAGCCAATCTGAAAATGGATCAAGACATCGAAGCACTGGCAGAAGCGCTGCCGGTGCTTTTGTCTAGACTAACCAAAAAACTGGCACCGGGTCAGGTGCTCACTTCACCGGTACTAGAGACGACAGAGCCAGTAAAAACAATACTGAGCCGCAATCCCTATGCACAAGAGAAAGAGCTGGCAGGCGAACTGAGCCGTCAGCGAGCCGAATATGCGGCAGCCGCCCCGGCAGTGCAGCACCAAGGTTTTGGCAGCACCAAAATCAAGGGTGATCGCCGCGAGCAAGAAGAAGATCAGACTCCGCGCCTTTATATAGTGGGGGTTAGCCCCCTGGAAATATCAGAAACCACAAATAGCGGCGAACTAAGCGAGACGCTAAAGGCACAGACCCAAACCAATCGCATTGCCGGCACCTACTATGTTTTTTGCGACCGCAAACAATTTCTAGTGACAGCCATCGGTCTGGAAGGAGAAGCTCTGCATGGCGAGAAGGGTCTGCGAGCCAGTCTAGGTGCAATACCAAGTACCGGTCCCTAAAGAAAAGCGATTCAATGTTTTGGCTAGGACAATACTAGGCAAAATACCAGGTCAATAACAATACCGATTAGCTACTCTGGTCGTATGACTTCTAGAGTAGAGAAAGAATGAACAGACTAAAAATTCAGAACAAAGCCCTGACTGCTGGCTCTCTCATTTTGCTTATGCAAGGCGGACTGCTTTCGAGCCCTGTATCAGCCGAAAGAAGCCAAACAAATTTGAACTTAGCCAGCGCCACCACCGGCGGCATCAGTCAGAAAGACAGAAGTAAGAGTTTTATAAATGCCGAAGGCTCAGGCACTCTCAAGGCTCTAGACAAAGAGGGGAAAGAAGAAGGCAGCTGCCCGCTCAAACATACTGCTGTCACTGCCGACATAGCAGGTTATATCGCCAGGGTGACGGTGAAGCAGACTTTTGCCAATCCTTTCACCAAAAAGATAGAGGCGGTCTACACCTTCCCCTTGAGCGAAAACGGTGCTGTCGATGAGATGCTCATGAAAATCGGCAGTCGCACCATCCACGGCACCATAAAAAAACGAGAAGAAGCCAGACAAATTTATGAAGACGCCAGACAGAGAGGCTATGCTGCCTCGCTCTTAGAACAAGAACGCAGCAATATCTTCACCCAATCTGTGGCCAATATAGAACCAGGCAAAGACATAGAAGTGACAATAAGCTATATCGAAACCCTGCCCTTCGATGGCGGCAAATATACTTTTACCTTTCCCACCGTTGTCGGTCCGCGCTTTATGGGAAGCGGCCTTAGCCCCAGCCAAGCGCTAGTGCCTGATGCCTCGCGCATCAACCCGCCGCTTGCCGCCCAAGGGGAAAGGGCCGGACATGATATTTCAATCGACATTAACCTAGACGCCGGCATGAACCTGAGCAATCTCAACTCGGCATTGCACCAGGTCAATATAGAGAAAAGAGGCGAGAGCAAAGCCCATGTGAATTTAGTTGACCAAAAAACAATTCCAAACAAAGACTTCGTTCTTTCTTGGAATGTGGCTCAGGAACAAATCAAAAGCGGCTATCTCACCTATAAGCAGAAAGCAGACAAGGACGGCTATTTTACCCTGATGGTGATGCCGCCCAAGAGAGTAACGGCGCAAAACACGGCGCCCAAAGAGCTTATCTTCGTCATCGACTGCAGCGGCTCGCAAAGCGGCGCTCCCTTGCAAAAAGCTAAAGACGCCATGCTCTATATGCTTGAACATATGAATGCCAACGATACTTTCCAAATTATCACCTTCAACAACAGCGTCGAACAGTTTCCCGATAAACCGGAACAAGCCGGACAAGATCTAAAACAAAAGGCACGCGACTTTATCGAAAAGTTGCAAGCACGGGGCGGCACTTGGATGGCGCCGGCGGTGGAAAAGGCTTGCAGCTTGGCTAATGACGCCCACCGCCTCAGAATAATCACTTTTATGACCGACGGCTATGTCGGCAACGACTTTGAGATTCTTGGTCTGGTCAAGAAAATGCGCGGCAACTCGCGTTGGTTCCCTTTCGGCACAGGCAACAGTGTCAACCGCATGCTCATCGACGGTATGGCTAAAGAAGGGGGCGGCGAGGCTGAATACGTGCTGCTCAACTCTTCCGCTGAAACGGTAGGCAAGAAATTCTATGAGCGAATCGGCAGCCCCGTGCTTACAGACGTCAAACTAAGTTTTTCTGATGGTTTGGAAGTAAAAGATGTCTATCCCCGTGAAGTTTCGGATGTCTATGCCGAAAGACCACTTTATTTCAAGGGTCGCTATACCGCCCCCAGAGCCGGCACCATCACCTTAACCGGCTATCAAGCCGGTAAGCCTTATAGTCAAACAATCAAAGTAGACTTTCCCAACGAATCTAAAGAAAACAAAGGCGTACCATCGCTCTGGGCCCGCGCTAAAGTAGATCGCCTTATGTCTGAAGACTGGTTCGGGGCTCAACAAGGACAGGTCAATAAAGAGCTGAAAGAAGAAATAGTCGACACTGCCCTCAAGCATCACATCATGACCCAGTACACCTCATTTGTAGCGGTGGACGACTCAATCAAGACCAAGGGTGAGCCGGGAGAGAAAGTAACTGTGCCGGTGGAGATGCCCGACGGCGTAAGCCGCGAAGCGATATTTGGTAGAGGCAACAATATGAATAGACCGACAGCTGCTCCTGTTCGGGCGAAACTAATGAATTTAACAAACTTTGCTTATTCAAATTTTGGTAATGCAAACTTAGGCAGTGTCAACTATGGCGGGGCTGCCGCAGGTGTCGGCATACCAGGCGGCTTTATCACACAAAACATTAGCGGCGTCCAGACCAGACAAATGCAATCTTTCAAGAAAAGAGAATCGGACCGCAAAGAACAAGAAAGCTCTGCTGCAGAAGCTAGCCCAATAGACAAGGGTCAAGCAAAAGATAAAGACCAAAACTTGGTGCTCACTATCAAGATCAAGACAGCTATGCTCTCGGCTAAGAACAAGAAAGCACTCAAAGCTCTCGGCGCAAAAATAATAAGCCAAGGCAAAGAAATAAAGCTTTCACTGCCGGCAAGCAAGCTGAAAGAACTAGCCAAGCTGGACTTTATTGTCTCTGTCAAGCTAATCGAGAAAGAGTAAGAGCAATCAGTTCGCAGGCGGGCTAGTCAGTGCTGCTGCCTACTTTCTTGAGAAGAGCGCGAATGGCGGGCAGAGCCTCTTCTGCCGCCTTTTCACCAGCCAGCAAGGCGCGCCTGGCATCGGCACGTTTGGTAGAAATGAGTGAGATGCCACTGGTATCAGGATGAATCAAGATATCGGCCATCATCCCCTGGGGCTTGTCTATACTAGCCAACTTCCAGGCGATGGCTCGGCGCCCTACCGAACCGAAAGGCCTAAACTTTTCGGCGTCTTGCTTTTCAAAAGGTTCATCGATGTTAACGGCAATAACAATATCAGCACCCATTTCTCGGCATTGTTTAACCGGCAAATTGCAAACCAAACCGCCATCAGACATCAAATAATCATCGATAGGAATTGGTTTTCTTAAGACCGGCACAGCACAGCTGGCGGTCATAGCGCGGGCTAGATGCCCCTTCTTGATCAGATAAGTCTCACCGTCAAGCAAGTTGAAAGTGACTGCGGCAAAAGGAATCTTCAACTCCTCTATCTCAACATCACGGGTGGACATGCCGGCCATGAGATGTTCCTTGAAGGCTTTGCCGCCATAAAGCCCATCATAAGATTTGACTCCAAAAAACCGCGAAATATAGAAAAAAGGCAGAGCCATGACTTGAAAAGCAATGGGCACGGTCATAAACTGCCGCATCACCCTGGCACTCACAACCGGCTCTTCCATTTCTTCAGGCTTCACACCCAAACAGTAAAAGCCACCCACCACCGAGCCTATACTTGTGCCGACCACGCAGTCAAACTTGATACCTTCGCGCTCAAGCACTTTCAGAACACCCACATGGGCAGCTCCTCTAGCTCCGCCGCCACCAAGGGCCAGACCAATCTTGGGTCTGGTGGAAAGCCCCTCCAATCTTCTCTCCAGAGCCTGAGCTTGAGACTGAAACTGAATCGCTTCAGTCAGATCGGCAGCCTTGGTCAACTGCACCGAATCAGAGGCAAAGACCGGCATTACATAGGCAAATGACTGAACACTGCCGCATAAAAGCGAAAGTAGAAGCGAAAGAAGAAATGAACCTGGTCGCATCGAGTTACCTGTAATTGCTGGGCAGTTTTCCAATTGTTAATCTGGAGTTTAGCAGGTTGACCAATTTGCAGATGCTTACACTTGTTTATTAAGTAAGTAAACTAGATGGCGCCAAAGCAACCAAACAGCGCCGGATAGAATCGGCAAAAGCCTGTCGGGCTGCCAATTGACAAGGGTTCCACCTTTGAGCCTGCCAAAAGACGGGAAGCGCCTTATTTATGCTTAAAACAGAAAGGCTGGAAAACTACCCGATTCTGGCTTACTTTGTAAGTGAGCCAACGAGGAAAAGAGATGAAAGTTCTAGTCGCAATTGATGCCAAACCGAGTTCACGCGCCACCCTCGACGCCATGCTCAAAATGCAATGGCAGACCGGTACCGAAATCAATTTGGTCACTGTTCTAGATAAAGAAGCAAACCAGAGCGAAGACAATGCCGAACTTTCCGCCACCGAAGCAATCGCAGAAGAACTGCACAACCGCCTCAAGCAATGCAAAGTCGCTTATTTTGTTAGACGGGGCGAGCCTAAAGAAGAATTGCTCTCGCTCTGCGAAAACTTCCAGACCGACTTAATGGTGGTCGGCTCCAACCAAGAAAGTACGATGGAGAGACTATTCTTAGGCAGTGTCTCACAGTCCCTGGTAGCAGCGGCCCCCTGCCCGGTGCTGGTGGCAAAAACCCCCTGCTTCCTGGCTCGTATGCAAACACCCTCTTACAAAACCGTAATCTTGCCTATCGATGATTCGGTCTATTCGCAAGTGGCGGCGGAATGGTTGACCAATTTCAAATGGAACGATAGTAAACTGATTCTGCTTGCCGTGGTGGAGGATGATACCGACTTTCACCATGTGGAAGTAAGCCTGGATAATAGAGCAGCCGCTCTCCATGGTCATTTCCAACCACAGAACATTCAAATGCAAATAGTCAAAGGCGACCCCAGACAAGTTATAGTCGACCAAGCCAGAAAGCACTATGCCGACATGATCGTTATGGGCAGCCACGGACGCAAGGGCTTCAAACGCATGATCTTGGGCAGCGTCAGCCAGGTAGTTTCGCAAGAAGCACCATGCGCAGTATCAATTGTGCGGGGAATAATGGATGAAGACCGCTCCCTCAAGAAGACCGCCAGCTTCGACAAAGTCAAGCTCATGGAAAAGGCGGAATATCTCGCCATGACCAACAAAGATAGTAACGATATGTCATCGGTACACTCAATGCCGGCCGGCTTTTAATTATAAGGACAGTCTGTTGATTGAATATGTCAAAAAAATAGCAGAGCGCCTCTCGCTTAAACCCCAGCAAGTGGAAGCGACCCTCGCCCTGCTCAACGATGATTGTACGATTCCCTTTATCGCCCGCTATCGCAAAGAGGCGACCGGCTCTCTAGACGAAGTGGCACTGGCAGCCATTCGCGACCTGAACGAAAAACTGGTCGCCCTCGACAAAAGACGCGAAGCTATACTCAAGTCTCTTAGCGAGCGCAACTTGCTCAGCGAAGAATTGCAACTAAAAATCGCCGCCGTTGATAATCTCAACGAGCTGGAAGACATCTATCTGCCCTATAAAGTAAAACGCAAAACGAGAGCCGGACAAGCCCGAGAAAAGGGACTGGAACCTCTGGCTCTGGCAATCTTTCAGTATAAAGTGAAGAGCCCTCTGCAGGCGGCGCAAGAATATATAAACAGCGAGCTTGGCGTAAAAGATGCCAAGCTCGCCCTAGCCGGAGCCAAAGACATAATCGCCGAATGGATGAGCGAAGACCAAAAGCTAAGAAAGGCTATGCGAGACTATTGGGCTAAAAAGGCCTTGCTAAGCTCTAAGCTGGTTGCTTCTAAGGCTGCAAACGGCAAAGAAGAAGCGGCCGAGAAATTCAAAGACTATTTTGACTGGAGCGAGGCGGCGGCGAAAGCTCCATCGCACCGCTTGTTGGCTCTGTTTAGAGGGGAAAGCGAAGGCTTTCTCAAACTCAGCCTCGCACCAGATGATGAAGAAGCCCTGATCATTATGGACAACCACTTCCTGAAAGGCAAAGGCGAAGTGACCGAGCTTCTCGAAGTAACCATAGAAGATGCCTACGATAGACTGGTGGCACCCTCAATGGAGAGTGAACTAAGGACAGAGCTAAAGAAACGCGCCGATATAGAAGCGATCAAGATCTTCAGCAAGAACCTAAGAGAGCTGCTTATGGCCCCGCCTTTCGGCCAGAAGGCGATCATGGCTCTCGACCCGGGATTTCGCACCGGTTGCAAAATTGTCTGCCTTTCCAGCCAGGGTGATTTGCTTAGCCATGATGTAATCTATCTGCATCAACCTGACCAAGCTGCCGCCAAGCTGCTTGATTTGACCAAGAAACATAATGTCTGCGCCATCGCCGTAGGCAACGGCACGGCCGGCAGAGAAAGTGAAAAGTTCCTACAAGAGTTGAACTGGCAGGCAGCCCAGTTAGAGACGCCGCAAATAGTCATGGTCAACGAAAGCGGCGCTTCCATTTATTCAGCCTCGGAAGTTGCCAGAGAAGAATTTCCCGATCACGATATTACAGTGAGAGGCGCCGTATCAATCGGACGGCGTCTTATGGACCCGCTGGCCGAGCTGGTCAAGCTTGATCCTAAATCAATCGGTGTCGGTCAGTATCAACACGACGTTGACCAAAATGAGCTGCAAAAGAGCCTGGATGAAACTGTCGTCAGCTGCGTCAATGCTGTCGGTGTAGAACTCAATACGGCAAGCAAAGAGCTGCTCTCTTATGTTTCAGGCGTCGGCAAACAAATTGCCGGCAACATAGTCAAATACAGAAGTGAAAACGGACCATTCAAGTCGCGCAGCGAGCTTAAAAAAGTGAGCCGACTGGGACCGAAAGCCTTTGAACAGAGTGCCGGTTTTCTGCGCATTCGAGAAGCGGCCAATCCGCTTGATGCCAGCGCCGTGCACCCCGAAAGCTATAAAATCGTTGAACAAATGGCAAAAGACGCCGGTGTTTCGCTGAAAGAACTAATGCAATCAAGCGAGACTAGAAAAAAGATAGAGCTGGAAAAGTATGCCAGCGAAAAAATTGGACTGCCTACTTTGCGCGATATCATGCAAGAACTAGAAAAGCCGGGACGCGACCCGCGCGCCACCCTGGAAGTGGTCAAATTTGCCGATGTTCATACCCTAGACGACTTGAAAGAGGGCATGAAGCTGCCAGGCATTGTCACCAATGTCACCGCCTTTGGTGCATTTGTCGATATTGGCGTCCATCAAGACGGACTGGTTCATATCAGCGAACTATCAAACAAATTTATAAAAGAACCGGCCGAAGTGGTGACCGTGAGACAAAAGGTGGAAGTGACGGTGCTTACAGTAGACAAAGCCAGAAAGCGCATTTCATTGAGTCTAAAACGCTAAATTGAAGCGCTAAATTTAGCCACCCTAAAATTAGCCGCCCTCAATAATGCAATTGACAGGCAGCGGTGACCAAAACAACTAAGTTGAGAAAAGGTGCAATGCTGTAAGAGATCACCCTATAGGCGGTCATCTGCTTGCGATAAGCCCACCAAGCCATAAGCAGCGAAAAGAATGAGACCGGCCCATAAGAAGCAATACAGAGAAAAACCAACCAAATCAGGTAGCGATTGGCGACCGTGGCATGAACGAAAAGTTGGGAAGCCATGGCGCTAGCCACAAGCGACAGCGGTGCAATTACGCACTGCACCGCCGTCAAAACAATTAGATAAGTCAGTAAGAGCTTATTTGACAATTCTATCTAGTATCTTCAAGACTCGCTCGTCTTCAGGGTCAAGCTTCAAAGCCTGACTGAGAGCTTTACCAGCTTCATTGGGCTCACCCATAATGTCGAGCACTCGTCCGAGATTGTAATAGGCATTTTCATAGTCGGGCTTTTGCTCGATTGCCAACTTGTACTCTTCAGTGGCCCCTTTATTATCACCAGTAGCGCTTAGAGCATTACCAAGCACCACATGATAGATTGGCTGGTCTTGTTTGAGCGAAACAGCTTTTCTTGCTTCCATGACGGCTTCTTGAGGCTTACCAAGGTCAAGCAAACAGACGCTCAAGTTGGAATGAGCCTGGTGCAGACTATCATCAAGAGTAATGGCGGCGCGCAGCTCCACTTCGCCTTCTTTAGCCTTACCAATCTGACGCAAAGCCCAACCCAAGTCGTTGTGAGCCACTGCACTATTGGGGTTCTCTTTCACCTGCTTGCGGCATGCCTCCACCGATGGTGCATCTTGCGCACCGGTGCGCCAATTGCCCGACCGTCCGCCCTTCTCTTCGACTGTCTTGGTCTTTGCTTCCAATGAAGGCAAAGAAAAAGAGACCAGTGCCAAAGACAAACCGACTAAAATCTGGCATCTAAAAAATCCGACTGAAAAAACCTTGGACTTGGCGCCCATGAAATGTACCTCGCAGTGCTATACGCCGAGTGAAGCGTCTAGTTTACTACGACAGACCCGCCTCTTTCTTAGCACAATTTCAGCGCCGCCGCCTAGCCTTAGCTACTGAGGCGGACCACCCACCGCCCAGACTACAAAAACCACCCCGGCGGTGGCAACGAGCATGCCGAAGACAATACATTCAAAGACATTTTTAGCCTCATCGAAAGCCTGACGAGTCAAAACGCCGCCCCCGCCCATAAAGGTCAGCCCGATTATTAGCAGTAGGGTTCTCTCGAGGAAATCCAAAGCAGTCTCAATATCTCTTTTGCGGCATTGAACGAAGGGCCAGTACTGCAAGAAATATTCCCACAAATCCTAGAGAAGTCAAAAGCAAATGGACAAAACGCTTCTCTCGCTTATTGGCGACAGCATGGTAGGGCGGCAATGGTCTAAAAATAGGCTTGCTGGAGTGGCGCCGACGGGGCGGACCGCTCAACAATTCAGCATTGCTCAAAGTACTAACCTTTTCGAAAGAGAGAGCCGGGCGGGAAAACACCGGGGGCAAAAGGGCGGTACTCAGGAATATGGCAAAAGCAATCGTAGTTTTGGACATAAATCAGAGCCGTCTCCGCTGGCTAACTAAAAGGACTGGATGCTCACCGGCTGGCGCTTCCTCCCCCAGGAACCGCGTTTTGCCGGAAACACCCCGGCAATCGGCGCGGCACAGTAGGCGCAGGCACCGCCCTTAATTTTATATTGTCCAAGCTCGTACCAGTTGCGCTCAATAAGTAATTTGCTGCAAGCGGGGCAATAAGTATTCTGGCGCTCCGAATCATCAACATTGCCCACATAAACATACTTGAGCCCATGCTCGACAGCTATTTCCCGGGCTCGCACCAGGGTCTCTTTTGAAGTAGGCTGATAATCGAGTAGCCTAAAATCGGGGTGGAAAGCCGAAAAATGCAAGGGCACATCGGCGCCTAGCTTGTCATAAATCCACTGGCACATGGCATGCAGTTCCTGGTCGCTATCGTTCTCACCCGGAATAATTAAGGTAGTGATTTCAAACCAGACCTGACTCTCATGCTTGAGCCAAACCAAGGTATCAAGTACCGGCGCCAGATTAGAGAGGGTAAGCTTGGAATAGAAATGCTGGCTGAAAGCCTTGAGGTCGACATTAGCAGCATCAATATGGGCGTAAAAGTCTGAACGGGCTTTGTCATTGATATAGCCGGCGGTAACGGCGATAGTTTTAATATCGGCGGCATGGCAGGCTATTGCCGTATCTATGGCATACTCGGCCCAAATGACAGGATCATTATAGGTAAAAGCCACAGCCGCGCATTTATAGTGCCGAGCGGCTCGGGCAATCTGCTCGGGCAGGGCTGGCTCAGACAAGATTTCTACTTCTCTAGACTTTGAGATTGTCCAATTCTGGCAAAACTGACAGCCCAAGTTACAGCCGGCTGTGCCGAAAGATAAAACAGGACTGCCCGGATAAAAATGATTGAGCGGTTTCTTTTCCACCGGATCAATACAAAAGCCGGTGCTCAGCCCATAGGTGGTCAACTTCATCTGACCGCCCTGATTTTGCCGCACAAAGCAAAAGCCACGGTCGCCGTCTTTGAGGCGACAATTGCGCGGACAAAGGTCGCAAGCCAAAGTTTCGCCTTCAATATGGCTGTAGCCTACATCTATAGTAAAGTCGACGACTTTTCTCGGGGGCAAGATTAAATCACCTGGTTTCCGCCAATTTCAGTATAGCGAAAAGATTAAATCGTCTGGAAAGCTTTCCAAAAATTAGCGCATCTGCATATAGACAAGAGCGTTGGCAAACTAATCGAGTTAAACGGGTAGAAATCGGTGGCTACGGATAAAGTAAGCGAAAAACCGGAAGAAAAGAAAGAAACGCCCGAAAGCGTTGCTCAAAAGGCTGGGGAGAAGCTAGCGGCATGCGCCTACGACCCTAGTTTCAAAATGGATAAATCAGCCACCAATGCCTACGATCGCCTGCAGCGCTCCAATATGGAGATGGAAGCGATTCTTAACAATAACCGCTTCAACAACGGTCCCAAAATCTATGACGGCGCTTTCGGTGTAAAAGCCGCTGCTGGCGCCGGCGCCGCTGCCAACTCTTGCAAAGTCAATGCCGGTCTAGAAAGCCCTGGCAAAGACAGCAGCCCCAAATCGGTTGAGACCCTCAAAGAGAAAGCCGACTCACTCAAACAGTCAGAACCATCTATCATTGCCGGTCTGGACCTGCGGAACTTCAAAGCCGCAGGCAACAAAGGCGAATTTCGCAGCGAGCCCGACAAAACTGCCAGCATGGACTATCAAACTGAATCGACCCGGGGCGTAACCGATACAGTCAAGAATGCCCAAACCGTCAAGACCGAACTGGACAAAGCCGTTGAAAGAGCCGCCGAAACCGAAAGAAAAGGCGACTTCGTCAAAATCGGCGACAAAATGGTCAAATACAACGACAAAGGCGAAGTCATCTATTCAAAAGAAGGTTCAATAGTTACAGTCACCGAAGGCGGCAAAAACTATGTCTATGACGAAGCCAGCAAAGTAAAAGAAGTCTGGGGACCTAAAGGTCTTGAAGTGCGAGTTTATCCCGACGGCACCACCGAAACACCTGACGGCAAAGACGGCAAGATCCGTTTTGATGCTTCAGGCGAGAAAATCTGGACAGTCGATAAAGATGGTCGTATCACCTCCGAAATTCGCATAACCGAAAATGGCGAAGCTGTGATCAAGATGAAAGATACTCAGTACGAGCGAATCAACACCAACCTCGATACCTCCGACCCGGCCAAACTCAAAGAAGCCATGGAAAAGCTCTATAAAGAGGGCAAGCGCGGTGTTATCGAGTTCAATAACGCCAAAATTTATCTAAACGACTTTGAATATACCAAGAGCGACGGGACCAAAGGCTCCACCCCTAACTATCTGCTTGTCGCCGATAATGGCTTGATGCTGCAAAGAATAGGCGAGAACAGCCTGGTCAAAGACGCAAAAGGCAATATCAGCCTGATTGACAAAGACGGTCATCAGCACCAGCAAGGCAGCCAAGGTTTCGAAGCCTTGAAAGACAAGATCAATGCCTGGGCCCGCTGGTTCAAAGGTGACTATGTTGCCCATTCAATCAGAGAAATAATTGGCGACAAAGTTACATCCGCCGACCAGACCACGACCCTCTCGGGTGAGCGCACCAGCGACGGCACCTTCGCCAAGACAACAGCCGAAAGCAAAGACATCAAGGTTGAGACCACCACCGCCACTGGCGAAACAGTGATCACAAACAAAGAAAACGGCATGGCACTGACCACAAAACCTGGTCAGCAGGGTTATAACATAACCACCGCCGACGGCAGAAAAATCGAAAGAGACAATCAAGGTCTCAAAATAGGCGATCTGCGAGTCAACGGTACAAATGTTACCGATGAACGCACCGGCGTGCGCATGTCTGAAAGAGGCATCGAAAGCTCTCAAGTAAGATATGACAGCAGCACCGGCCGCGCGAGCTTCAGTGACGGCAGCGCCCTTGAAGCCGACGGCACTTATGTAAGAATGTCTAATACCCTTGTTTCAGACAGCAGCAAGAAAGCCGCCCAGCAAGCAGCCGAAGGCAGAGCCATGGGTCTAGCCCGCGCCGCCGAAGCTCAGGCCTTGAGCTTGATCGCTAAAGCAGCCTCCGGCAGAGTAAGCGCCTCCGATATCGATGCCCTGTCAGCCAGTCTCGGTTCCATCGAAGGCAGCATCAAAGCCCTCTCCGACCAGGGCGACATGATCTCAATGGTCAAGCTGATGATGACCAAAGGCACTGTTTCTGAATCTCTAGGCAAAGCTCAACAGATGGTCGGAAAACAATCGCTAGTAGCTTAGAAAGATCGCTTAGAAAAATCGCTTAGAAAAATGGCTTAGAAAAGTAGATCAGAGAAGTAGCTTAGAAAAGCAACTTAACTGCGTACAGAAACAATAAAAATTAGTCGCTAAAGCCGAATTTCTTCAGGACCTTATCCCAAAGCCCCTGGGCCTTAAGTATCACTTCGATGGTCTCGCGCACCGCCCCGTCTCCACCCCGGGCGCGACTAACATAGTGAGCGCGCTCTTTCAGCTCATCGCGGGCATTAGCCACAGCCACCGCAAAGCCACAACGCTTCATCAAAGCATAATCGGGAAAATCGTCACCAATAAAGGCAACACTTTCATCGCTGAGATTCTCTTTAGATAGAATCTCTTCATAGACACTCTCTTTTTCTAAAAAGCCTTGATAAACATGACTTATCTTCAAGATGCGCGCCCGTTCGTTCACAGCTTGAGAATCACGCCCCGATATCACACCAGATTTGATACCACAATAATGCAGGCAATGAAACCCTGCACCGTCTTGCGAATTGAATCCTTTGAATTCGGTAGGCTTGCCGTCGGGACCAGGGAAGTAGTAAAGCGAGCCGTCGGTGAGCACACCGTCCACATCCATCAAGAGCAATTTTATTCGCCCCGCCCTAGTCTTGACTTCCGCCGAAAGATCTTCCAGATTAACCGATTTGCCGGGGCTGTAATTTGACGCCATCGAAACTATTACCTGTAAATAAACCGAGGTTATAATAGCATCCAAGTTCGTGAAGAGTAAGTGCAGTGACTGAAGCAAAAACCTATAGAGTTCTCGACGTAGAATCAGTGCAAGCGGAGAATTCGCAGGCAATCCGACAATTTCAAGTCGATGCAGCGGCGCTGAGGCAAGAGACTTACGATATAGCCATTATTGGCGGTGGCATGGGCGGACTAGCAGCCGCCCTGACTACTCTTAGACTGAATGCCAATGCCAAGGTCTTGCTAGTTGAAGAAACTTCATGGCTGGGTGGACAAATGACCAGCCAGGGAGTCTCTGCCTTGGACGAAAACAAATATATAGAGAGTACCGGCGGCTGTGCTTCTTATTTGGAGTTACGCCGGAAAATCAGAGAATACTATCAAAACCTGCCCGAACTCTGCCCGCAAGCCAAAGAAGATCCGCTGCTGCATCCGGGACTTTCTTGGGTGACCAGATTATCTTTCGAACCCAAGGTAGCAATCGACATTATCGATGCACTATTTGAGCCCTTCTTAGGCACTGGCAACTTGCAGATCAAAAAAAGAACTCTAGTTCTTGATGCTCAAGTTAGTAAGGAGAGGCAGCCGGAGGAAAACGAAACCTGCACCATCGTCAGTATCATACTCGGAGATCTGGATAGCGGCGCAGTCAGCTTGGCCAAAGCCAGGATCTTTATCGATGCCAGTGAATTAGGCGATCTCTTTCCCCTGGTAGGCGCCCCCTACCGCCTCGGCAGCGACAGCAAGAGCGAAACAGGCGAGGCCCACGCCCCCGAACAGGGCGACAGCGATAATGTTCAAGATTTCACTTATCCCTTTGTCTTAACCAGACACCCACTGCAAGACCATACAATTGCCAAACCAAATGACTATGATCGTTTTCTTGCCGAAGGTAAGTTCTCGCTTTTCGGCTTCAAAATAGACGAAGAGTATGACGGCATAGATCCCCGCCCCCCCGAACAGGGCGGTGGCAAAGCCAAGCATTTCCTGCCTTTCTGGACCTATCGCCGCCTGCTTGCCGCCCAACTCTTCTCGGGCAAACTGGAAAGTGATGTTTCAATGATCAACTGGGATGCCAACGATCTGCGCGGCTATAACATAATCGATAAAGAGCCGGAAGTAAAACAAGACTATCTTGCCTTGGCAAAACGACTAAGCCTAGGCTTTCTTTATTGGTTGCAAACTGAAGCACCAAGAGATGATTCTGAAAAGAGAGGCTACCCTGAGTTTAAGCTGGATCTTGATGTTTTGGGGACCAAAGATGGTCTATCGAAATATCCCTATATTAGAGAATCACGCCGCTTAAAAGCCCGCACTCTAATTGTCGAGCAAGACATCGCCGCCACAGAAAACAGCGATTGCCGCGCCCGCAACTTTGCTGATACGGTCGGCATCGGACTCTACCCCATCGATATACATGGCAGACAGGAAGTGCCGGGGGCGGGGCAAGAAGCACGACCATTTCAAATACCCTATGGCAGCCTAGTTTGTGCGAGCCATAGCAATTTGATTGCTGCCGCTAAGAATACCGGAGTAAGTCATATCACCAATGGTGCTTATCGCCTGCATCCGATCGAGTGGGCCACCGGCGTTGCCGCCGGTGCGGCAGCCGTTCTTACCTTGAAAGAACAACCAAACGGACTTTCTATTAATATGATAGGAATGCCCAATTATCAAAGTCAATTGTTGCAGTTGCAGCAGACTCTAATTGAGCTAGGCTCGCCGCTTTTCTGGCTTGACGATATAGGTCCCAGCCATCCCCGCTTCGTCGAGGCACAAAAAGCCATACTAACAGGTGAAGTCACTTTGTCTTCTGCTTCTTTGAGTTTTGCGGCAGCGCATCAGGGTCTCGCGACCTAAGATGGCAGGTCTAAGGTGTAAAAGATGAAAAAGGAAAAGAGGTACATTTGGGTAATTTTCACGTAGTGTTAGTTGAAGGGCTTGGAAAATACATGCAAGTACCAAGATGGGACCCTACGGGCAAGCTTAAGCTGGCTCCGGTTGCGGAAAGTGCGGCTAATGCGAGAACTGGAGTTAAAGACCTGTATTGCTGCGAGAAGTATTTAATGGGATTGTATAAATAGAGGCAATGAACCAATGAATAGAAGAAAGACTATTTTTTCTTTGGGTATTCTGTTTGCAAATGGTCTATTACAGTTCCTCATGTATTTGGAACAGGCAGAAGCGCAGTCAAAAGCTCCAATGGCGGTACCTAGAGCAAAGCCCGCAGGCCCCAACGCATCGGCAAAAGGCAAGATTTTGTCCAAGGCTAAAATAACTGAGCATATAGAATACAGTGGGCATCATCATACGGAGCACTTCACCATGCGTATTTCTGTGGAGATTCATAATGGAACCAGTAGACCCTCTGTGCCAATAATACTTGAGACAGATTTGGTTCAAAGTTTAGTGTAGCAAAATCGAGTAAGCGAGTTCGAAGTCTTTGTGTTTCTAAGCAACAACTGGCGGAGAACTCGAAGCGTATGCTAAAAGATGGAACACCTCTAGACGCCATTGCGGACATGTATCGGGACTTGAGAAAGCATGGACCCACTAGGAGATATCTATAGGAATAAAGGAGAAGAAAGTGAATCAATTTGAATTCGTAGAAAATGTTATCAAACCAAAAGTTAGAGACTCTGCGCTGCGACTCGCTATAAATTATTTGCAGAACACTCCTATAGAAGATTTGCCAGAGTCAATAAAATCTACAGCCGTTTGGTGTCGCTCTAGCTCGCGCGAGATAGATGACTATGTGACAAAGGCGATTATGGTTGCCGTTGACAAAGCAATTTTCAGATTTCTAGTAGTCCTAGATGGAACGACTAGCATTGCCGACGGTGATGGTTCTTGTTGTTTGCATTACAAACAAAACAATAACAATGGTCTAGTTCCCCTTGCTGGGGTGGAGGGACTTTCCGATGACTTGGCGGACATTTTCCGTTCTGACTATCCTGAGGGATTTTCTCAAATGAGCGAAGTGGTTCAAAGAGAGAAAGCGTTGCAGGAACCCCATTCTTGATTGGATCCGGAAGATTTGGACAAATGACAAAACCTACCTGAGAACAAGAGAAGGCTGGCTCTACCTCTGTGGTTGGATAGATCTCTATTCTCGAAAAGTTGTTGGCTGGTCAATTGCTAGACATATGTTTCTAAGTCGGCGCCCTGGAGCCCATCCTCTAATTCATTCTGATCGCAGCTCTCAGTATGCAAGCGCTGAATTCCGCACGATTCTCTGGCGTCACCGGCTGCGACAAAGCATGAGTCGTAAAGATGATTGCTGGGACAACGCTCCTACTGAATCATTCTTCGGCACACTTAAGCAGGAACTAGATTTCTACGGCCTGAGACCTTCAGCCCCCCCCTAAAGGATGAGATCTTTGAGTAAATTGAAATCTTCTACAACAGGTGAAGACTTCACAGCTCACTTGGGTATAAACACCAGAGGAATTTGACGATGAGTACTGGTCAGTTAAAGCAGCTTCGTAATTTTCTGGTTGTCTACTGAACTTGGGACAGGTCAGATCCACGTGGCCAAGAATTTAGTCAGCTAAAGAATTGGGGAACGAAAGGACAATGAAGAAATTGGACACTCTTCTTGCAATTTACCCAATTCTTTTAAACGGGCAGATACTTCATGCGATATGGTTTGATGATGACTATTCCAAGTTTCACCTGTTAAGCTCTGGGGAAATTTTGGCATTTCGTTCCGAGGTTGGGGCAGAAAAGTCAGCCGGTAAATTTAGAAAAGGATTACCAATAGGAAGAAAGCAGCTATTAGATCTAGATGCCTGCAAGAAATGGGTTTCTAAGCCATCGGCAGACTCAGTAGATTGTGATGAATTCTTGAGTGCCTACAATGCTGCAGGTGATTACAGGAACGCCGCGGCGCGTGCAAATTTAGATATAGGAGACAAAAAATATCTGCAAATAACAGATAAGTTATTTTGGGGATGTAATTTACCTTCAGTTACGCCGAAAGGGAAGTCCTACATTCCTATTTGGACGAAAGAAGAAGTCAAAGAACTTCGAACGATGTTGGAAGAGTCCATAGCTATTTTCGAATCTAAGTTATCTGTACAGGATTGAGATCGGCTCTGTTGCAAGAATTGCCTAAATTTCTAAATTGCGAACAGCTTTTTGGTAGTCGCCCTCGATCGCGGCAAGTGAAAGATGCTGGTAGAGTTCAAGGCTTTTCGGTTTCCATGTCTGGAGATAAGCTGTCTTTTGGCGTCGGCGAGTCACTTGGCGGTCAAGAGAGTTATCTTCTGGTGTCGCAATAGATGAGGGTGAAAGCTGCGGTTGAGACCTGCCTTGTCCGCATACTTGCGAATAATCCGCGGCACCCTTCTGGGCGTGAATGGCTGATTCAACCTAGACTCAAACAGGAAGTCGTTGCTCGGACGTCGTGCTCTGTTTTGATGCTGCGAAATTGGAGGGCTTTTAGGGCTTTGTCTTGGACATAGATGCGCTCTTTTGGCACAGATGGACGCATATCTGTTATTCTACGAAATATACAGATTGAATATGCCGCGATTTAATCTTAGGCAGTGAGGACCGAACCATGAATGACTTCAAATGGCGCCACTTTCAGGGTGAGATTATCCTCCAGTGTGTCCGCTGGTATTGCAAGTACGGCATTAGCTACCGTGACCTCGAAGAGATTATGGCAGAGCGCGGTGTAGAGGTGGACCACACCACCATTTACCGCTGGGTCCAGCACTACGCACCCGAGATGGAAAAGAGACTCCGGTGGTACTGGCGTAACAACTTTGACTCCTCCTGGCGAGTCGATGAAACCTACGTCAAAGTATAAGGTCAGTGGAAGTACCTCTATAGAGCCATAGACAAGAGCGGCAAAACGATTGACTTCTATCTGTCCCACACAAGGAACATGGAACAAGCAAGGCGATTCCTTGGCAAAGCCATGAAAAAACAAAAGTCCTGGGATCTTCCAAGTACAATAAACACAGACAAGAATGCAGCCTATGGTGCCGCTCTTACCTCGATGAAGGATTCTGGCAAATGCGAGGCAGACATAGAACATCGGCAAGTGAAATATTTGAACAATAGACTGGAAGCAGATCATGGCAAGCTAAAGCGGCTCATTAAGCCAGTCAGAGGCTTCAAGTCAATGAAGACCGCGTATGCCACCATTAAGGGCTTCGAAGTTATGCGCATGTTTCGGAAAGGGCAAATGCGTCACTGGCAGTTGTTTCCAGGCGTCAAGGGCGAAGTGTATCTCGTCGAAAAACAATTCGGATTAGATAGCCAAAATGCCTACAGCGAGTTTTGGAAAACACTGATGGCTGAATTTGAGGCTGCATAACCAGGAAACCAGCTCAGAGAAACACGTCTCAAAACTCATCTCAATTTTTCCGGGCATTATTTGCAACAGAGCCCTTGTGATGACGTTTTTCGCCGGACTGTCAGAGTTTGAGCGAGACCTGATTAGAGACAGGACAGAAGCCGGTCGGAGAGACGCTTTACGTCGAGGGGTA
>WBZO01000442.1_pt1 | contig 88767 bp, 80 predicted proteins | sample 5204261 | NCBI WGS metagenome assembly WBZO01 (sample SAMN12412400, study PRJNA552823) | activated sludge metagenome | isolation source: activated sludge from anammox sidestream of wastewater treatment plant... | place: USA: North Carolina | collected 2017-09 | reverse complement strand
GCGCGACGCAGGGCCGTTCGCCTGTTTCGCTCTTGACGGCCTATGTCGACTGGATCGCGCATCTGGCAGTGACGCCGAGCCTGCAGCAGCGTCTGGCGAGCCTTGCCGCGCAACGCTCGATCGAGCTTGCGCAATATGCGATGCGTTGCGCGCTCAGCGGCCGCAAGGCGTCGGAATCCAAATGCGTCGAGCCGCTGCCGCAGGACAAGCGTTTCGCCGATCCGGCGTGGTCGGCTTGGCCGTTCAACGTCCTGCAGCAGGCGTTTCTCATGCAGGAGGACTGGTGGCAGAAGGCCACGAGCGACGTCCCCGGCGTCTCGCGTCACAATGCGCAGGAGATGGCGTTCACCGCGCGCCAGATTCTCGATCTGTGGGCGCCGAGCAATTTCCTCGCGACCAATCCGGTGGTCCTGCGCAAGACGTGGGAGACCGGCGGAAAGAATCTGCGCGACGGCGCGGCCAATCTTCTCGAAGACACGCAGCGCGCCATATCGGGACGCCCGCCGGTCGGCGTCGAGAAATACAAGGTCGGCGAGACGATCGCCTGCATGCCGGGTTCGGTCGTTTTCCGCAACGACCTGATCGAGCTCATCCAGTACAAGCCGACGACCGAAACGGTCCATCCCGAGCCGATCCTGATCGTGCCGGCCTGGATCATGAAGTATTACATCCTCGATCTGTCGCCGGAGAATTCGCTCGTGCGGCATCTGGTCGGCGCCGGCCACACCGTTTTCATGGTGTCGTGGCGCAACCCCCGCCCGGACCAACGCGATCTCGGCATGGACGACTATCTTGCCCGCGGCATCGATGCGGCGCTGACGACGGTGCGGACGATCATCCCCGATCAGCGTGTGCATGCGATGGGCTATTGCCTCGGCGGCACGCTGCTTGCGGTCGCGGCGGCGGCGCGCGGCCGCAAGGACGGCGAGGCGCTGAAATCGCTGACCCTGCTCGCGGCCCAGACCGATTTTGCGGATGCCGGCGAGTTGACGCTGTTCATTGATGAAAGCGAGGTCACGTTCCTGGAAGACCTCATGTGGCAGCAGGGTGTGCTCGAATCCGGCCAGATGGCCGGCGCATTCCGTTTGCTGCGCTCGAACGATCTCATCTGGTCGCGCGTGGTACGCGACTACCTGCTCGGCGGCCGCACCGCGATTTCCGACCTGATGGCATGGAACGCCGACGCCACCCGCATGCCCTACCGCATGCATAGCGAATATCTGCGGCGTCTGTTCTTGAACAACGATCTCGCCGCCGGCCGCTACATGGTCGACGGCACGCCGGTCGGGTTGTCGAACATCGACGTGCCGATGTTCGTTGTGGCCACCGAGTGGGATCACGTCGCGCCCTGGAAATCCGTCTACAAGATTCATCTGCAGGCCGACGTCGACATCACCTTCGCGCTCACCAGCGGCGGGCACAATACCGGCATCGTCAATCCGCCGAAGGATTCGCGACGCGAATACCGGATCGCAACGCATCCCCACACCGCGCCCTATGTCGCGCCCGAGCAATGGTTCGAAAACAACAAGCCGGTTGCCGGCTCCTGGTGGGATGCCTGGTGCAGCTGGTTGAAGGACCAGTCGTCCGCGCCGGTCGCCCCACCGTCGATGGGGGCACCTGCGCGCGACATCGCGCCGTTGTGCGACGCGCCCGGCCATTACGTTCTCGAACGATGAATACATCCGGCGGTACGCCGGGTGCAGATCAGTGGCGTTCAGTCCAAATAAGAGGGAGGTCGTCATGAACGGCTGGAACTGGAATGAGCAGTTCGAAACACTGCAACGCTCGTTGTTTCCGACATCGGCTGTGCCGGAGGCCGTCGCCAGGAATGCCTGCCAGTTCTGGCAAAGCCAGGAAAAGCTGCTGGCCGCGATGGAGACGTTTTCGCGCGGCTGGTTCGAGCGGCGTCACCGCGGCACCCGCGCCGCGCTCGAGGCGTCCGAGCGCATGTGTCAGGCCGACACGCCGGTGGAAGCCCTGCGCGCCTATCAGGAATGGCTGACCGGCGCGAGCGAGCGGCTGATTGCGGACGGCCTTGCCTGCCAGCGCGAATGGATGACGTTCGGCAGCGTCCTCGCCCCTTCGCCTGCGAGCCCCGCCGGATCCGATCAGGTGCAGGACGGCGGGCGACCCGAGCGCGAGCTTTCGGATCATCCGAAGGCGGCGTGAGGGCGCAAACGCACTGAGACCCGGTGAACGCCTGCCGGCTCAGCCGGCGGGCGTGCGGTAGATGCGATCGGCCCGCCTCTCGAACGCCTGCGCAAAGCCGCGAAACGCCGTATCGAACATGGCGCCCATCACCAAACCGAGCGTCCGGCTGCGGAACTCGTAGGCGATGAAGAACGACACGTCGCAAACGCGTTCGCCTGCGGAATGGAATTCCCAGCGGTTCTCCAGATGGCTGAAGGGGCCATCGAGATATTCGACCAGGATTCGAAGACTTGGGCGGTCGAGCGTGACGCGGCTGCGGAACGTCTCGCGGACGAGCTTGAAGGCGACCGTCATGTCGGCGACAAGCACGACAACGCCCTCCGGCTCCTCGATCCGCTTGCGCACCTTCAGGTCACGGCACAGCGGCACGAATTCGGGATAGCGCTCGACGTCTGCGACAAGATCGAACATGTCCGCGGCGGAATGGCGGATGCGGCGGCGCGCGGAAAATTCCGGCATGGCGGTTCAGCGGGCGGTGCGGGCCGCGCGTGCGCGCTGCAGCTCTGCGAAATCCTCGCCGGCATGATGCGAGGAGCGCGTCAGCGGCGATGCCGAAACCTTCAGGAAGCCCTTGGCATAGGCGGTGACTTCGTAGGCCTTGAATTCATCGGGCGTCACATAGCGCGCGACGGCGTGATGCTTGCGGGTCGGCTGCAGGTACTGACCGACGGTGAGGAAATCGACATCGGCGGAGCGCAGGTCGTCCATGAGCTGGAGCACCTCGTTCCGTTCCTCGCCGAGCCCGACCATGATGCCGGACTTGGTGAACATTGCCGGGTCGATCTCCTTGACGCGTTGGAGCAGGCGGATTGAATGGAAATAGCGCGCGCCCGGCCGCACCGTCAGGTAGAGCGAGGGCACCGTTTCGAGATTGTGGTTGAACACGTCCGGCCGCGCGGCGACGACGGTTTCGAGCGCGCCGTCTTTGCGCAGGAAATCGGGCGTCAGCACCTCGATCGTCGTTCGCGGGCAGCGGGCGCGGATGGCGCGGATGGTGCGGGCGAAATGCTCCGCTCCGCCGTCATCGAGGTCGTCGCGGTCGACGGACGTGATCACGACATGCGACAGGCCGAGCTTGGCGGTAGCTTCGGCCACGTGCCCGGGCTCCTCGGCGTCGAGCGGACCCGGCAGGCCGGTGCGTACATTGCAGAATGCGCAGGCGCGCGTGCAGGTGTCGCCCAGGATCATGAAGGTGGCGTGCTTCTTCTCCCAGCACTCGCCGATATTCGGGCAGCCGGCCTCCTCGCAGACCGTATGCAGGCCATTGGCGCGCACGATGGCGTGGGTCTGCGCATGCCCGCGCGACACCGGCGCCCTGGCGCGGATCCAGGCCGGCTTCGGCAGCAGGGGTTGATCCGGCCGGTGCGCCTTCTCGGGGTGGCGCGGGCGGTTCGTCGTATCGAGCACAACGACCATGCGGTCCTCTTTTGCGCCGCCATGCCGGTCGGCGCCCACCCCTCAGGTACAGGCATGGGAGGCTTTTGTGAAGATAGTGACCCGGCACCTGCATGTACAGGCGTCGCCGCCGAACGGCGCGAGCATCGCCATCACATGTTCAGCGCGCGTCCGTAGGCGTCGAGCACGGCTTCCTTCATCGTCTCCGAGATGGTCGGATGCGGGAAGATCGTGTGCATCAACTCTTCCTCGGTGGTCTCCAGATTCATCGCAACGACGAAGCCCTGGATCAGTTCGGTCACTTCCGCGCCGACCATGTGCGCGCCGAGAAGCTGCCCGCTCTTCTTGTCGAAGATCACCTTGACCAGGCCCTGGTCCTCGCCGAGCGCGACCGCCTTGCCGTTGCCGACGAACGGAAAACGCCCGACGCGTATGTCGAGCTTCCTGTCCTTCGCCGCCTGTTCGGTCAGGCCGACCGAGGCGATCTGCGGGTGGCAATAGGTGCAGCCGGGGATCAGCTCCTTCTTCATCGGATGCGGGTTGAGGCCCTTGATCGCCTCGACGCAGACGACGCCCTCGTGCTCGGCCTTGTGGGCGAGCATCGGGGGGCCTGCGACATCGCCGATGGCATAGATGCCGGGCACGTTGGTCCGGCAATGGCCGTCGATCACGATGGTGCCGCGGTCGGTCTTCACGCCGAGCTTCTCGAGGCCGAGATTCTCGACATTGCCGACGACGCCGACAGCCGAGATCACGCGATCGACGGTGAGCGTCTGCGTGCCACCCTTGCCGTCGTCGATCGTGGCGGTGACGCTGTCGGCCTTCTTGTCGAGCCTGGTGACCTTCGCGCCGGTGAGGATTTTCATGCCCTGCTTCTCGAACTGCTTGCGCGCGAGCGCGGAAATCTCCGCATCCTCGGCCGGCAGGATCTGCGGCAGCACCTCGACCACGGTCACCTCCGCGCCCATGGTGCGGTAGAAGGAAGCGAACTCGATGCCGATCGCGCCGGAGCCGACGACCAGAAGCGATTTCGGCATCCGGTCCGGGTTCATCGCCTCGAAATAGGTCCAGACGAGCTTTTTGTCCGGTTCGAGGCCCGGCAGCACGCGCGGCCGCGCGCCAGTGGCGACGATGATGTGCTTGGCCTGATAGCTGCCGGGCGCGAGGGCGTCCTTGGGCGCGGGCGTCTTGGAGGCTTTCACCGTGAGTTTGCCCGGTGCGTCGATCACCGCCTCGCCCCAGATCACGCTCACCTTGTTCTTCTTCATCAGGAAGCCGACGCCGGCATTCATGCGCCCGGCGACGCCGCGCGAGCGCTTGATCACGGCCGCGGCATCGACGCGCACATTGTCGGCAGCGAGGCCGTAGTCCTTGGCGTGCTGCATGTAGTGGAAGATTTCGGCCGAGCGCAGCAGCGCCTTGGTCGGGATGCAGCCCCAGTTCGAGCAGATGCCGCCGAGGAAATCCCGTTCCACGATCGCCGTCCTGAAGCCGAGCTGGGCCGCGCGGATCGCGGTGACGTACCCGCCCGGACCCGATCCGATGATGACGATGTCGAATGCCTCAGCCACCTGACTTCTCCATTTCACTGTTCCGCGCGCCGGCGCCGAACGACAGACCGGATACCCCATTCGACGACCAACAGCAGGCCGGCAATCGTGACTCCGCAATACAGCAACAGCCGCGACATATCGCGGCTGATCGATTCGTTGGAGGACAATCCGCGCAGGACATCCTGCCCGGGCGGGGAGACAATGACCGCGGCCGCGAGCAAGGCAGTGATCCAGGGCCAGCGCGTCATGCCCGTTGCGTCCTACACCACCATCATGACCGGGGTTTCGATCAACGTCCGGAAGGCGCCGACGAGTTCCGCCCCGAGCGCGCCGTCCACGGCGCGATGGTCGCAGGACAGCGTCACGCTCATGATCCAGGCGGACTCGATCTTGCCATTCTTCACGATCGCACGTTCCTCCCCCGCGCCGACGGCGAGAATGGTGGCATGCGGCGGGTTGATCACCGCGGTGAAATCCTTGATGCCGTACATGCCGAGATTGGATACCGCGGTCGTGCCGCCCTGATATTCGTGGGGCTTGAGCTTGCGGGCGCGGGCACGCGCGGCGAAATCCTTCATCTCGTTGGAGATGACCGAAAGCGATTTCAGCTCGGCCTGGCGCACGATCGGCGTGATCAGGCCGCCGGGCATGGCGACGGCGACGCCGACATCGGAATGCTTGTGCTTGAGCATGCCGGCTTCGGTCCAGCTCACATTGGCGTCGGGCACGCGCTGCAAGGCGAGCGCGAGTGCCTTGACGACGAAATCATTGACCGAGAGCTTGTAGGCCGGCTTGCCGTCCTTGTCCTTGGGCGCCGACGCATTGATCTCCTCGCGCGCGGCGAGCAGCTTGCCGATATCGCAGTCGGCAGTCAGGTAGAAATGCGGGATGTTCTGCGTGGAGGCGGTCAGGCGCTGTGCAATCGTGCGGCGCATATTGTCGTGCGGTACGACCTCGTACGACCCTTCTTCGTAGAGCGCGCGGATCTGCTGGTCGGAGGGACCGGCCGGCGGCACGGACGCACGCGGCAGGGGAGCGGCTGCCGGCGCTGCCGCCGGCGCGCGAAGGCCGTCGCCCGATTGCGCGGCCTCGATGTCGCGGGCGATCACGCGGCCGTGCGGACCGGAACCCTGCACGTGCGACAGATCGATCCCCGATTCCCTGGCAAGACGACGCGCCAGCGGCGAGGAAAAGATGCGGTTGCCGGTTCGGGATTCGCTTTTTGAGGCGTTGGCCGGCGGCCCTTCCCCAAGGCGAGGAGCGGACTTCGGCGCTTGCTGTTTCACTTCATTCTGAGGAGGCTGTGGAGCGGGCGTCCCGACCGATGCGGCAAGCTTTGCGGCCTGCGGCTTGGGTGCTGCACTTGTCGCTGCGCTTGCCGCGGCCTTCACGTCCTCGCCTTCTGCGGCCAGAACGGCAATCACCTGATTGACCGGCACGTCGGCGGTGCCCGCGGGAACTACGATTCTTGCGAGCGTGCCCTCGTCCACCGCTTCCACTTCCATCGTGGCCTTGTCGGTTTCGATCTCGGCAATGACGTCGCCGGACTTGATCTTGTCGCCCTCCTTCTTGAGCCACTTTGCGAGGTTGCCTTTTTCCATCGTCGGCGACAAAGCGGGCATCAGGATGTTGGTCGGCATTGCGGGCTCGCGGCTTACGAAATCGGACCGATGGTCCCGGAATTGACGGGCGCGTTCATTTCGGCGGCGAAGGCGTCGCGGATCTGTTCGGCCACCGGCTGCTCGGCGGCGTTGCCCTCCTGCGCATAGACGCGCGCGACCTGGCGTGCGACGTCGGCCAGCAGGATGCCCCATGCGCGCGGATCGTTGAAGGCGCGCCGCAGCGTGAGGTGCAGACCGCCTTCCACAACGCCGACCCGCAGCACTTCGATCCCGCCTTTGTCGCGTGCGCCGGGCGGAGGCTGCAGAGCATCGTAGGCGGCGGTCATGAAATCGTTACCGGTAGCAGACCGCCTTGGCGGCGGCGACGATGTCGGTGACCGACGGCAAGGCGAGCTTTTCCAGATTGGCCGCATAAGGCATGGGTACGTCCTTCCCGGTGATACGGGTTACAGGAGCGTCGAGATAATCGAAGGCCTGCTCCATGACGCGGGCCGAGATTTCTGCGCCGATGCCCGATTGCGGCCAGCCCTCTTCCACGGTGATCAGACGCCCGGTCTTCTTCACCGACTCCACGACCGTGTCGGTGTCCATCGGGCGCAGCGTGCGCAGGTCGATGACCTCGGCCATGATGTGCCGCTTGGCGAGCTCCTCGGCCGCTTTCAACGCGTAGGTCATGCCGATGGAAAAGGAGACGATGGTGACGTTGTGGCCCGGCCGCACGATCTTGGCCTTGCCGATCGGCACGAGATGATCCTCGATCTTCGGCACGGCGAACGAGTGGCCGTAGAGAATTTCGTTTTCGAGGAAGATCACGGGATTGGGGTTGCGGATGGCGGTTTTCAGCAGGCCTTTCGCATCGGCGGCGGTATGGGGCGCGATCACGATCAGGCCCGGGATGTGCGAATACCAGGCCGAATAATCCTGGCTGTGCTGGGCGGCGACGCGCGCGGCCGCCCCGTTCGGGCCGCGGAACACGATGGATGCGCCCATCTGTCCGCCCGACATGTAAAGCGTCTTCGCGGCCGAATTGATGATCTGGTCGATCGCCTGCATGGCGAAATTGAACGTCATGAATTCGACGATCGGCTTCAAGCCGCCGAGCGCCGCACCGACGCCGAGGCCGGCAAAGCCATGCTCGGTGATCGGGGTGTCGACGACGCGCTGTGCGCCGAATTCCTGCAGCAGGCCCTGGGTCACCTTGTAGGCGCCCTGATATTCGGCGACCTCCTCGCCCATCACGAATACGCCCGGGTCGCGGCGCATTTCCTCCGCCATCGCGTCGCGCAGGGCTTCGCGGACCGTCATCGTCACCATTTCGGTGCCGGCCGGGAGTTCGGGCTCCTGCTCGATTTCGGGCTGCGGCGCGGAAATGATGGCGGGCGCCGGGATCGCATTACTCTCCTCGCGTGCGGGCGCAGGTGTAGCGGCTTTCTGGCTTTTGGCGGCACCCGGCGTCGCGCTGATCGCGGACGCATCCTCGCCTTCGCCGAGCAGGACCGCGATCGGCGTATTGACCGCGACTTCGGCGGTGCCTTCGGGCACCAGGATCTTGCCGAGCGTGCCGTCGTCGACCGCCTCCACTTCCATCGTGGCCTTGTCGGTCTCGATCTCGGCGATCACGTCGCCGGTCTTCACGGCGTCGCCTTCCTTCTTCAGCCACTTGGCCAGGTTGCCCTTTTCCATCGTGGGCGACAGCGCTGGCATCAAAATCTCGATCGGCATGGACGCGTCTGTTCCGGTTCTGGGGCTCTTGATCGCGGACTAGCGCAGGACGTCGGTATAGAGCTCGGCGGGATCCGGCTCGGGATCGTTGGTGGCGAACTCGGCGGCTTCGTTGACGATGTCGCGCACGGCCGCGTCGATCTTCTTCAGGTCGTCCTCGGTCGCCGCCTTGTTCTTGAGAAGGCGTTGGCGCACCTGCTCGATCGGATCCTGCTCGCCGCGGACTTTCTCGACTTCCTCGCGCGTGCGGTATTTGGCGGGATCGGACATCGAGTGGCCGCGATAGCGGTAGGTCAGCATCTCGAGGATGTAGGGACCGTTGCCCTCCCGGCACCAGGCGACCGCGCGGTCGCCGGCGGCCTTCACCGCCCGCACGTCCATGCCGTCCACCTGCTCGCCCGGGATGTTGAACGAAACGCCGCGCTTGGAAAAATCCGTCTGCGCCGACGAACGGTGCACCGCCGTGCCCATGGCATAGCGGTTGTTCTCGATCACATAGACGACCGGCAGCTTCCAGAGCTCCGCCATGTTGAAGCTCTCATAGACCTGGCCCTGATTGGCCGCGCCATCGCCGAAATAGGTGACGCAGACATTGTCGTTGCCGCGATACTTGTTCGAGAACGCAAGTCCGGTGCCGAGCGGAACCTGTGCGCCGACGATGCCGTGTCCGCCGTAGAATTTCTTCTCGACGGAGAACATGTGCATCGAGCCGCCCTTGCCCTTCGAATAGCCGCCACGCCGCCCGGTCAGCTCGGCCATGACGCCCTTGGGATCCATTCCGGTCGCGAGCATATGGCCGTGATCGCGATAACCGGTGATGATCTGGTCGCCGTCCTTCAGGGTCATCTGCATGCCGACGACGACGGCTTCCTGGCCGATATAGAGATGGCAGAAGCCGCCGATCAGGCCCATGCCGTACATCTGGCCCGACTTCTCCTCGAAACGGCGGATCAGCAGCATTTCGCGATAGGCGCGCAGTTCGTCCTCAGTGGAGAGCGCGGCCGGCGCCGCGCCGTTTCCACCGGATGGGGCCCGCGCCGGTGCGGGTCCCGCCGCCTGCGATTTTCTTGCCGCGACCATGGCGTTCCTCAGGCAATTTGTTTGGCCGAATTCTTGTAATCCTTAGCGGAATTCGGCTTGCGGCGGAAGAACGAGCCGCGACGCGTGTGGCATACCAGCGCGGCGCCGCAATTTTCGTGATGCCGGGACGGGGTCGGCGGCAATATTGCACAAGGTGATTGCCCAGGTTGCGATTGGTCGTCGCAGGTGTCGACGCCGCTCAGGGCTTGCCGAGCAACATGGTCACCTCGTCGGGATGTGCATAGCCGAGCAACAGCCGCGCCTGCTCGTCCAGCATGTCCGGATCCAGGCGATCGGCGCGCAGCAGCGCCGCGCGCCGCTGCCAGCTTTCCCGCTCGGCCTTCAGGCGCGCGAGGTCGGCGGTGAGTTCCGCAAACTGCGTGTCGATCGCGAGCTTGGCCTTCAGCCCGCGGTTGCCGGTAAAGGCGTTGACGCCGAAATAACCGACGAACAGCGCCGCCATCGTGTAGAGGACGAGCGCCGTCAGAACCGAACGCAGGCGTTTACGCGTGACCATCGCGACACCATGCGTAAGGGCCGTTAAGGCCGCTTTAACAGAATCGGCAATCGTCGCGGAGAGACGCCCTTTCAGCGCCGCGCGCGCAAGGCGCTCCGCCCGGCATAGCGCGCCTGCGCGCCGAGTTCCTGTTCGATCCGCAGTAATTGGTTGTATTTGGCGGTGCGGTCGGCGCGGGCGAGCGAGCCGGTCTTGATCTGCCCGCAATTGGTCGCCACCGCGAGATCGGCGATGGTCGCGTCCTCCGTCTCGCCGGAGCGGTGCGACATGACGGCGGTGTAGGCGGCGCGGTGCGCCATATCGACCGCGGCGAGCGTCTCGGTCAGGGTACCGATCTGGTTCACCTTGACCAGGATGGAATTGGCGAGCCCTTTGGATATGCCGTCGGACAGCCGCTTCACGTTGGTCACGAACAGGTCGTCGCCGACGAGCTGGCATTTCGCGCCGATCTTTTCGGTCAGCATTTTCCAGCCGGCGAAATCGTCCTCGGCCATGCCGTCCTCGATCGAGACGATCGGATAGGTAGCGACGAGCTGGGCGAGGTAATCCGCCTGCTGTTCGGGCGCGCGGACCTTGCCCTCGCCTTCGTAGCGATAGGCGCCATCCTTGAAGAATTCGGTTGAGGCGCAGTCGAGCGCCAGCAGCACGTCGTTGCCCGGTTTGTAGCCGGCTTTCTGCACTGCCTGCATGACGAAATCGAGCGCGGCTTCCGCACTCGGCAGATTGGGTGCAAAACCGCCTTCGTCGCCGACATTGGTGTTGTGACCGGCCGCCTTCAGCGCGGCTTTGAGCGTATGGAAAATTTCCGCGCCCGTGCGCAGCGCTTCGCCGAACGAGGCCGCGCCGACCGGCATGATCATGAATTCCTGGAAATCGATCGGATTGTCGGCATGCACGCCGCCATTGACGATGTTCATCATCGGCACCGGCAGCACCCGCGCCGCCGTGCCGCCGACATAACGATAGAGCGGAAGCGCGCTCGCCGCCGCTGCGGCCTTCGCCACAGCAAGCGACACGCCGAGGGTGGCGTTCGCGCCGAACCTGGCCTTGTTGGGGGTGCCGTCAAGCGCGATCAGCGTCTCGTCGATCTGCACCTGCTGCTCGGCATCGAACCCCGCAATGGCGTCGTAGATTTCGCTTTCGACCGCCGCGACCGCCTTGCGCACACCTTTGCCGAGATAGCGCGCCTTGTCGCCGTCGCGCAATTCGACGGCTTCGTGCGCGCCCGTCGACGCCCCCGAAGGCACGGCGGCGCGTCCGAACGATCCGTCTTCGAGGATGACGTCGACTTCGACGGTCGGATTGCCGCGGCTGTCGAGGATTTCGCGGGCGACGATATCGGTAATGGCAGTCATTGGCAGGCGGTCCCAAGTTTGACGATGGCGCCGCTTCTACAGGATCGGTCCCGCAAGGAAAAGCCGGACCGGTTTGGGAGCGCACCCGTCCCGCCCTGACGGACGGCCCGGTTTGCGTTATAGGGTGTCCGCCATGACCAGGAAGCCCTTACAGCTCGGCCGGCCGACGGCCGTCCCGGCCTCGCCCGAGCAGGCGCGGCTCGACCGCGTCCCCAATCCCCATCCGGGCACGGATTACGTCGTACGGTTCGTGATGCCGGAATTCACCGCGCTATGCCCGATCACCGGCCAGCCGGATTTCGCGCATCTGGTGATCGATTATGTGCCGGCGCGGCATCTGATCGAGTCGAAATCGCTGAAGCTCTATCTGAACAGCTTCCGCAACCACGGCGCTTTCCACGAGGACTGCACGGTCTCCATCGGCAAGGCGCTGGTCGCCCTGCTCAAGCCGAAATGGCTGCGGATCGGCGGCTACTGGTATCCGCGCGGCGGAATGCCGATCGACGTGTTCTGGCAGTTCGGAAAGCTGCCGCGCGCGGTCTGGGTCCCCGACCAGGGCGTGGCCCCCTATCGCGGCCGCGGCTAGGCTGCGCCCGCCTCGGATTTTGCAAGCCTGTCGAACGCGATCAGCGTGCGAAGGAGCCCTTCAAGCTCCTTCAGCGGGACCATGTTCGGCCCGTCGGAAGGCGCCTTGTCCGGGTCCTGATGGGTCTCGATGAACACGCCGGCAACCCCGACGGCGACGGCCGCCCGCGCGAGGACCGGAACGAACTCGCGCTGTCCGCCCGATGAGGTACCCTGCCCGCCCGGCTGCTGCACCGAATGGGTGGCGTCGAAAATGACCGGCGCGCCGGTGGCCGCAAGTTGCGGCAAAGCGCGCATGTCAGTGACCAGCGTGTTGTAGCCGAACGACACGCCGCGCTCCGTCACAAGAACGTTCGCATTGCCGGCGCCGGTGATCTTCTCGACCACGTTCTTCATATCCCAGGGTGCGAGGAACTGGCCTTTCTTGACGTTGATCGCGCGGCTCGTCTGCGCAGCCGCGATCAGCAGATCGGTCTGGCGGCAAAGGAAAGCCGGAATCTGCAGGATATCGACCGCCTCGGCGACCGGCGCGCATTGGGCGGCGTCGTGCACGTCGGTCAGCACCGGCAGCCCGAGACTGGAGCGGATTTCGGCGAAGATCGGCAGAGCGGCGTCCAGCCCGACCCCGCGCGCGCCCTTGGCGCTGGTGCGGTTCGCCTTGTCGAACGAGGACTTGAACACAAGACCGATCTTGAGCCGGCCGGCGATCTCCCTCAGGGCGCCGGCCATTTCGAGCGCGTGGGCGCGGCTTTCGAGCGCGCAGGGGCCGGCGATCAGCGACAGCGGCAAAGCATTGCCGAAGCGGACCGCGCCGACGGTGACGACGGGATTGGGGCGGGAGACGTTCATTGCAATCGTGACCTGTGCGGGCGGACCATGCGACGCGGCGGCCTGCGGGTCAACGGTCGCCCGGCCGGTCCCGCTCATGGACCGGGGAGCCCGCGACATAGGTGGCGCGCACGCAGCGGTCGTCGCCAAGGGTCATGAGCACGGCCAGCATCTCCTCGATGCCGGCCGCGCGCGCGGTGCGAAAGGCAAGCAGCGGCGTTGCGCGGGGGTCGAGCACGACGCAATCGGCATCCTTGCCGGACGCGAACGTACCGATCCGGTCGGCGAGATCGAGCGCCCGCGCGCCGCCAAGCGTCGCGAGGTAAAACGCCTCGATCGCATCGATCGGCTCGCCGACCATCTGCGACACCTTGTAGGCCTCGCCCATGGTGGCCAGAAGCGAGAAGCTCGTGCCCGCTCCGATATCGGTTCCAAGCCCGACCTGCACCGGGCGGCGCGGATCGCGCACATGGCGCATGCGGAACAGCCCGCTGCCGAGGAACAGGTTCGAGGTCGGGCAATGCGACAGCGCGGTTCCGGTTTCGTGACAGCGGCACAAAGCCGGCTCGTCGAGGTGAACCCCGTGCGCCAGCACCGCGCGCCGGCCGGTCAGCCCGTAATGCGCGTAGACGTCGAGATAATTGACGCGCTCCGGAAACAGTTCGCGCACCCAGGCGATCTCGTTCCGGTTCTCGGCGATGTGCGTGTGCAGATGCACGTCGGGATATTCGCCCCATAGTGCGCCGGCGAGTTCGAGCTGTTCGGGCGAACTGGTGGCGGCAAAGCGCGGCGTGATGGCATAGCGGCAGCGCCCGTTGCGGTGCCATTTGCGCAGCAGCGCCTTGGACTGGTCGTAGCCGGTTTGTGCGGTGTCGCGCAGCGGTTCGGGGGCGTTGCGATCCATCAGCACCTTGCCCGCGATCAGCAGCATGTTGCGCCTTGCTGCCTGCTCGAAAATAGCATCGACCGATCCCGGGTGCACCGAGCAGAAGACGAGCGCGGTGGTGGTGCCGTGGCGAAGCAGTTCGTCGCAAAAGGTCGAGGCCGTCCGCTTCGCCTCGTCGGGATCGGAAAACGCGATCTCGGCCGGAAATGTGTAGCGCTCCAGCCAGTCGAGAAGCTGGCGGCCCTGCGCGCCGATGATCCCGGTCTGCACGTAATGGATATGCGTGTCGACGAAGCCCGGAACGATGAGGCAGTCGGAATAATCCGAAACCGCGCAGTCGTCTGGCAATTGCCCGCGAAGCGCGTGATAGGCGCCGACCGCGTCCACAATCCCGTCGCGGCAGATCAGGAGGCCGTCGCGCTCGTAACGCAAGGCGGTCGCGCCGGCCAGGAACGGGTCGTCGGTGCAATAGGCCAGCGGGCCGCGCAGCGCCGTGATCATGCCGGTTCGAAGACGATGGTCGCGCCGAGCGCTTCGCCGGCGGAAACGACCAATCGTCCCATATGTTCGGCAAAGGCAACGTCGCCCGCGGTCAGCGCCTCCCGGCAGGCACCGAGATCGCGGGTCCTGAAGCGCATCGCAGCGATCCGCAGGCCGCGATCGAGGGACGGCGGGCGATGCCCGAAATGGCTCTCGTAGGCTTGCGGGTCCATGATCTGGATGTCCCCGCGCGGGGTGGCAGCCGACACGCCGCTCGACGTCGATTGCAGCGAGCGCACGCCCGAGAATGCCGACAGGAAGATGTGATAGTCAGACGGATTGTCGGCCACCAGCACGGCCGCGGCGATGGCGGTGACGCCGTTCGTGTGCTGCTGGAAGGCCGGATTCCAGAAATTTTCTGGGAAATGCTGCTGGCAGACGGCGAAGCCCGCATCGGCCGCAGGCGTGCAGCGCGCGAACGCGAGCGAGAATGCAACTTTGACCGCCGAGCCATCCGGCCGCCGCCCTTCGCGCTCGAAGCGCAGCACGTCGGAAGCGGCGATATCGACGGCGGCAAAGGCGTCCCGGTCGGCGGCGGCGTCGCGGCTTTCCAGAATCATCATCGCAAGACCGTCATGACGCTCGATGAAGGCCCCGTTGAAACGACCGAAGAACCGCGAGATGCCGTCCTCGCCGAGCTTGTCGGGCTCCGCGAGCGTGAGGATTTCGACGAAAAATCCCGGCGTTTGCAGGACGTGATTGTGGGTGCCCCAGGAATGCCGGTTGCGTGCCCCGACCGTGAATCCGAGTCGGCGGTAAAGGGCGGCGCCCGCGTCGAGGTCGCGGACCGCATGAACGAGGTGATCGAGGCCGCGTGCCATCGCCTATTGCGCCGATTGTGAAGAACCCTGCTCCGTCATGACGATTCGGGCCGTGGGCATCAACCGTCTTTTCGATCCTCATTTTGCAGGTGCCATTTTGCAGGTGCGATGCCGCAAAGCGATGCCGGCCGCGAGAGCGCAAATATAGCGCTTGGCCACCAATACCTTAGGTGCCCCGCGCGGGGCGGGCTGGTCTGGGGGCAGCTCCACGAAATTGATCCAGATCAACGACCGCCTATTCCTCCTCCCCGCAATTTTGATTGCGTGAGCAACCGATGCTCCGCGTCCGGAGGGGGGATTTCAATGTCTCAAGCAACTACGGCACATGCCGGCCACGATTCACATGACCATCCAACCGGGTGGCGCCGTTACCTTTATTCGACCAACCACAAGGACATTGGCACCCTTTACCTGATTTTCGCGATCGTGGCGGGTGTTGTCGGCGGTCTGCTCTCGCTCGGCATGCGGCTCGAACTGCAGGAGCCGGGCATGCAGATTTTCGGCAGTGCCCACACCTTCAACGCGTTTGTCACCGCGCACGGCCTGATCATGGTCTTCTTCATGATCATGCCGGCGCTGATCGGGGGCTTCGGCAACTGGATCGTGCCGCTGATGATCGGCGCGCCGGACATGGCCTTCCCGCGCATGAACAACATCTCGTTCTGGCTGCTGCCGAGCTCGCTGACGCTTCTGGTCATCTCGCTGTTCGTCGAAGGCCCGCCCGGGGAGCCCGGCGTCGGTGCCGGCTGGACGGTCTATGCGCCGCTCTCGACCTCGGGCCATCCCGGGCCGGCCATGGACTTCGCCATCCTCTCGCTGCATCTCGCGGGCGCCTCCTCGATCCTCGGCGCCATCAATTTCATCACCACGATCTTCAACATGCGCGCGCCGGGCATGACCCTGCACAAGATGCCGCTGTTCGTCTGGTCGGTGCTGGTGACCGCATTTCTCCTGCTGCTGTCGCTGCCGGTGCTCGCCGGGGCGATCACGATGCTGCTCACCGACCGCAATTTCGGCACCACCTTCTTTTCGCCGGACGGCGGCGGCGACCCGATCCTGTTCCAGCACCTGTTCTGGTTCTTCGGTCACCCCGAAGTCTACATCCTGATCCTGCCGGCTTTCGGCATCATCAGCCAGATCGTGTCGACCTTCTCGCGCAAGCCGGTGTTCGGTTATCTCGGCATGGCCTATGCGATGGTCGCGATCGGCGGCATCGGCTTCATCGTGTGGGCGCACCACATGTATACGGTCGGGATGAATACGGCGACGCAGGCCTATTTCGTTGCGGCCACGATGGTGATCGCGGTGCCGACCGGCGTGAAGATCTTCTCGTGGATCGCGACCATGTGGGGCGGCTCGATCCACTTCCGCACACCGATGCAGTGGGCGATCGGGTTCATCTTCCTGTTCACTGTCGGCGGGGTGACCGGCGTGGTGCTGGCTAATGCCGGCATCGACCGCGCGCTGCACGACACCTATTACGTTGTCGCGCACTTCCACTACACGATGTCGCTCGGCGCGACCTTCGGCATCTTCGCCGGCTGGTATTACTGGTTCCCGAAAATCACCGGCTACGAATATTCCGAACGGCTCGGCAAGCTGCATTTCTGGCTGTCGTTCATCGGCGCCAATCTGATCTTCTTCCCGCAGCACTTCCTGGGTCTTGCCGGCATGCCGCGCCGCATTGCCGACTATCCGGACGCGTTTGCGGGCTGGAATCTGATTTCCTCGGTCGGCTCGTATGTCTTCGCGTGCGGCCTGCTCGTGTTCTTCCTGACGATGTTCCTCGCTCTCCGCAACAAGCAGCGGGCTGCGGACAATCCGTGGGGCGCCGGCGCGACCACGCTCGAATGGACGCTGTCATCGCCGCCGCCCTTCCATCAGTTCGAGAAGCTGCCCAGGATCAGGTGAGCGGCATACCGGCGGCCTGCCAAGTCGCTCGCGCTTCTCACGCTCCAGACGGCATGGGCGATTTGATCGCATTCGAGCGCCGCTGCGCGCGCGAATGCCGGCGTGGGCGCAAAGCCCCCCTGTCATTTGATCGAGACTGATCTATAATTTGCCCGCAATACGTAGAAAGGACCTACGCGATAGGAACGGAATCATAAACCCATTCTACTGACAGAGGGAAAGCATGAAAGTCCTATACATCGGCACGATCATCGTTTTCACCGCGCTCGTTCCCATTGCGAGCGACGCCACCACCTCGCGGTCGTTCGGCGACTCTGCGATCAGCGCGAGCGGCGCAATCCGGATGGCGCAGGCAACGAAGACCACCAAGCCGCCGCAGAAGCCGAAAATGGAGCTCCCGAAGACGTCAACTCCTACCAACACGAAGCCGAGCACCGTTATCCCGAAGAACCCGAACACCGGCTCGAAGCCGAAGCCCTGATCGCGCAGGCCGTTGTGCCATGCGCAATCGCGCCAGACGACCGCGGTTCCGGTAAATCAATGGCGTCAGCGTTCGTTACCGGACGCGCGCTCTTTTGCGTGCAAACGTGCGGCACACGGCCGTTCGATCGGGATATTCCGATACGCTACACTTATTCTGTGAGTCGAGGCGGCCATGGTGGCCGCCCCGGCTCGTTGCGATAAAATCTCGCGGCTTAATGGATAACAAAAGGGCGGTAACTGGCGGGGGCGACATTGAAGGTGAAGAACCAGCGGGACGCCGGGTTGAGGACATTGTGCGCGAGCCTTGTCGCGGCGTGCCCGTTCTACCTGACCAACGGCGCATCCGCGCAGGATACTTCGGCCTGGACCACCGTGCTCGATTTCGAGACGCGCTATTTTTCGTGGGAGCGCACCAAAGGAAACTGGCCTGGCCAGCCGCGTCAGAACGGAACGCAGAGCTATACCCCGTTCTCGCTGCAAACCACCGGGACGCCGGCCGACAACTGGAAATTCGAGTTTCTGGCGCGCGGCGGCTATGTCGGTACCACCCGCTCTGCGCTTCCGTTTGCGCCACCTTTCGGCGTGCCGTATTCCACGGGCACGGTCGCGACCGCGACCGACACGCTGCTCACCGGGACCGTCACGTATCTCGGTTTTAGCGGCTGGCAACCCTTCTATACCTTGAGCCTGAACCTGCCGACTGGGGAGACCGTGCTGCTCGGCAAGAAGGGCATCGCACGCACCGATCCGGATCTCGTCGACATTCCGGCTTTCGGCGAAGGCTTCAACCACGAGCATACCGTCGGCGCCAATGTTCCGATCACGTCCGACATCGTAGCGTCGTTCAGCGTCGGCTACACCGAAAAGGGCGCGTATAATCGCGAGGTCGGCGACATTTCGACGCTCAACGGCGCCGTGCTCCCCTTCGATCGCGTCGAACACGGCAACACCACCGCATTCAGCGCCAATGTTGCCGGCAATGTCGGACAACTCGGATTCTATGTGTCTGGCGCCGTGACGCTTTCGGAGCCGGACCGGGTTAACAGCGTCGATGTTTTCAAAAGCGGGCGCAACTATTTTCTCGCCGGCAACCTGACATGGCGCTGGGACGAAATGTGGACATCGGCGGTCACGGCCTCCTACGTTCACACGGACAAGCTCTATCTCGCAGACCCAACGTCCGGCGCACTCCTGCTCGAGCCTTTCAACTCAAATTCCAACCTGGTGCGGGTCGAGTTTGCACAGACGCTTGCCTGGCAATCGTTTACGTTCAGCGGGAACGTCGCCTATATGCGTCGCGACGCGAACGAATATGTGCCGACGGCGCAGTCATTCGTGCCCGCGAAAACGAAATGGTCGGTCGGCGGCGGCGTGAAATACGCCGCGAATTCGAGATGGACCCTCTCGGCGCGTGCCGAGCGGTTCTGGATCGATGAATATCCCAAGCCCGACTTCGACCCGTTTATCGGCTTTGTGAGTGGACTGCCAATGAGCTATGTCGGCACGATGATCGCAGCCGGCGTGACGATGACATTCTGAGGAGACGGCAATGAGATACGTCAAGACTGGTTGCGTCACCTCGCTGTTCTGGCTCGTACTCATCGTGCCGTCGCTGGCGCAAAATACTGTCCGCTGCACCGCCGGCACCGTCGGCGGCAAATGTGTCAATCCTGGCGTCGCCACCACGGCGCAGCAGCTCTCGCGCCTGACGGTCTTCGGTGCATCGCGCTACGTCCTGCCGCTTTCGCCGAGCCAGGAAGCAGCCCACGCCGATCCGCTGCTCCAAAGCGACAAGCGACAACCGAAATTCGGGCTTGACGCCACCGGTGGCGGCGCGCTCTCCGGCGCCGGCAGCCCGAACTTCGTTTATGGCGCCTGGAATTAGGCTCGGCGGATGTTCGCCGAAGCCAAATGCGGCTGTTGACCTACACAAGCCGGCTCTGCTCCACCGCCGCTTCGATGAACGAGGCGAACAGCGGATGCGGCTCGAACGGCCGCGACTTCAGCTCGGGATGGAACTGCACGCCGATGAACCAGGGATGGTCCTCGTACTCGATGATTTCCGGCAGCACCCCGTCCGGCGAAAGCCCGGAAAAGCGCATGCCGTGCTGCTCGAGACGGCCGCGATAATTGGTGTTGACCTCGTAGCGGTGACGGTGGCGCTCGGAAATCTCGGTCGCGCCATAGACGCCGGCGACGCGGCTGCCGCGCGTGAGCATGGCCGGATAGGCGCCGAGCCGCATGGTGCCGCCGAGATCGCCGCCCGCGGCGCGCTTCTGCAATTCGTTGCCTCTGAGCCATTCGGTCATCAGGCCGACGACCGGCTCCGGCGTCGGGCCGAATTCGGTCGAATTCGCCTGCTCGATGCCGCAGAGATTGCGCGCGGCCTCGACCACGGCCATCTGCATGCCGAAGCAGATGCCGAAATAAGGCACATGGCGCTCGCGCGCGAAACGCGCAGCCCGGATCTTGCCTTCCGCGCCGCGCTGGCCGAATCCGCCCGGCACGAGGATGCCGTTGACGTGTTCGAGGAACGGCGCCGGGTCTTCGTTCTCGAAGACCTCCGACTCGATCCAGTCGAGATGCACCTTCACCTTGTTCGCGATGCCGCCGTGCGACAGCGCCTCGATCAGCGACTTGTAGGCATCCTTGAGCCCGGTATATTTGCCGACGATGGCGATCGTGACCTGGCCTTCGGGATTGCGGATGCGCTCGTTGATCCAGCGCCAGGTCGATAGGTCCGGCTCGCCGCGCACCTCGATGCCGAACGCCGAGAGCAATTCCGTGTCCAGCCCGGCGGCATGATAGGCTTCCGGCACCGCATAGATGTTGTCGACGTCGCGCGCCTCGATCACCGCGCTCTCGCGCACATTGCAGAACAGGCCGAGCTTGCGGCGTTCTTCCGGCGGGATCGGGCGGTCGGTGCGGCACAGAAGGATGTCGGGCTGGATGCCGATCGAGCGCAACTCCTTGACCGAATGCTGGGTCGGCTTGGTCTTGAGTTCGCCGGCGCTCGGAATGAACGGCAGCAGCGTCAGGTGGACATAGACCGCGTGTCCGCGCGGCAGCTCGTTGCCGAGTTGCCGGATCGCTTCGAAGAACGGCAGGCCCTCGATGTCGCCGACCGTGCCGCCGATCTCGCACAGGACGAAATCGTAACCGTCATTGCCTTCGCAGATGAATTCCTTGATCGCGTTGGTGACGTGCGGAACGACCTGGATGGTCGCGCCGAGATAATCGCCGCGCCGCTCCTTGGCGAGAATGTCCTGATAGATGCGTCCGGTGGTGATGTTGTCCTGCCGGTTGGCAGGACGGCCGGTGAAGCGTTCGTAATGGCCGAGATCGAGATCGGTCTCCGCCCCGTCGTCGGTGACGAACACCTCGCCATGCTGGTATGGCGACATGGTTCCCGGATCGACGTTCAGATAGGGATCGAGCTTGCGCAGCCGTACCTTGTAACCGCGCGCCTGCAGCAGCGCGCCGAGCGCCGCCGATGCCAGTCCCTTGCCCAGTGATGAGACCACGCCGCCGGTGATGAAAACGTACCGCGTCATGGGGCTCAACCTCTAACCTACCGGTCTCGATTCGACGAGGCTTCCGCCGTTGCGACGGGCCCCTATCCCAAAAATTCGAAGGGCCGGTTTCCCGGCCCTCCGACGTCCTATTGCGAACGCGGCACCTGCGGCCCTTGCGGGGCCGGAGGCTGGCCTTGCTGGCGCAACTGGTCGAGAACGCCGCCGCTGCCGGTCCCCAGAGGCGCGGTCGGCAGGCTGCCGGGCGCGCCCGACGGTGCGCCCGTACCGAGAATGGAGCTCGGCCGCCGGTCGTAGCCGGCCACGATCGACAGGATGAGGCTTGTGACGAAGAAGGCTGTCGCCAGAATGGCCGTGGTCCGCGACAACAGATTGGTGGTGCCGCGCGTCGACATGAAGCCGCCGCCCCCTCCCATGCCGAGCCCGCCGCCTTCGGAGCGCTGCAGCAGGACGAGCCCGACAAGGGCAAGCACGATCATGAGATGGATGACGATAACGACGGTATGCATGGCCAAAATCCGGTCGCGGCGGCGCTGGAAGCCTACGTCCTTCAACCGCTGATATAGGAAGTCGGGCGGCTCTGTACACGATCCGGGGCGCGATTTCCACCCCGGCGGAATGTCAGGCGTAGGCCGCCGCAATTCCCAGAAAATCCGTTGCTTTCAGGCTCGCGCCACCGACCAGGGCGCCGTTCACATTCGGCACCGAGAGCAATTCCCGGGCGTTCGACGGCTTCACCGAGCCGCCATAGAGAATCCGGATGTCCGCCCCGGCCGTGTCGCGCTTGGTCAGGAATTGGCGGATGAAGGCGTGGACCTCCTCGACATCGGCGGGCCCGGGTGTAATGCCCGTTCCTATCGCCCAGACCGGCTCGTAGGCGACCACGAGACCTTTGGGGTCGAGCCGGTCCGGCAGCGATCCACCGAGCTGGCGCTCCAGCCGCGACAGGGTCGCGCCCGCATCGCGTTCCTGCTTGGTTTCGCCGATACACAGGATCGCCGTGAGGCCGGCACGCGCCGCGGCCATCGCCTTGGCCCTGACCGCCTCATCGGTCTCCTGATGGCAGGTGCGGCGTTCCGAATGACCGACAATTACAGCCTGGGCGCCGCAATCGGCGATCATCTCGGCGGCAATGTCGCCGGTAAACGCACCGGACGCCTCGGCATGGCAGTCCTGCGCGCCGACAAGGACGGGCGTGCCCTTGGCACTGGCGGCAAAGCGGGCCAGCAGTGTCGTCGGCGGACAAATCATCAGATCGGTCCTGGCTGCGATTCCCGTCGCGCCCGCGATGATGGCGTCCAGTTCGCCCTGGGAGGCGGACAGCCCGTTCATTTTCCAGTTGCCTGCGACCAGCGGACGCGGTGTGCTTGCCATGTCAGCTCCTCATTCCCGGCTCAACGATGCTGCGGTTAGCAAACGGGCCGCCCCGATGCCAGTGCTTCCGTCATATTGCGGTGCGCAACCAGCATCCTTATGATGCGCGCGATTTTGCCCTCCCCACAATGAGATAACGCAAGACCATGCTTCGAGGTATCAGGACGGCCACGTCCAATTGGTTTGGACGTGTCATTACCGGAATTATTCTTGGTCTGATCGCGATCAGCTTCGCGATCTGGGGCATCGGCGACATTTTTCGCGGGTTCGGGCAATCGACGGTCGCCTCGATCGGGCGCAGCGAAATCACGATCGAGCAGTTCCGTACGACCTATAACGAACGTCTCCAGCAGCTTGCACGCCAGATCGGCCGCCCGGTCACACCCGATCAGGCGAATGCGCTCGGCCTGCCGCGGCAATTGCTCGGCCAGATGCTGGCCGAATACGCCCTCGACGAGGACGCGCGGCGCATGGGCCTGCGCTTGTCCGATGCCGATATCGCCAGGAAGATCATGGCGGACCCGACCTTCCGCGGCGCCAACGGCCAGTTCGACCGCGGCCGCTTTGACATGATCATCCGGCAGGCCGGCTATTCGGAAGCGCGTTTCGTTACCGAGCAGCGCAAGCTGCTGCTGCGCCGCGAGGTCGCCGAAACGCTCGCCGGCTCGATCGCAGTCCCACAGACCACGGTCGCCGTCCAGTATCGTTTCGCCAACGAACAGCGCTCCATCGACTATGTCGTCTTCGATGCAAGCCAGGCCGGCGACATTCCCGAGCCGTCGGCCGACGAACTGACGCGCTATTTCAACGACCGCAAATCCGTCTTCCGTGCGCCGGAATATCGCGCGCTGGACGTGTTCGTGCTCTCCCCGGACGACAGTGCGCGCGTCGCCGCGGTCTCCGACGATGACGCGCGCAAGGCCTATACCGACCGGCGCAGCCGCTACGTCACTCCGGAACGGCGCGAGGTTCAGCAGATCCCCTTCCCGACGATCGAGGAAGCGCGCGCCGCGGCCCAGAAGATCGCCGCCGGCTCGACCTTCGAGCAGATCGCGGCCGAGCGCGGCCTCAAGGACACCGACATCAATCTCGGCATGGTCACAAAGGCCGGTATGCTCGACGCGGCCGTGGCCGATGCCGCCTTCAAGTTTCCCGCCGGACAGGTGAGCGAGCCGGTACAAGGGCGCTTCGGTTCGGTGCTTGTGCGCGCGGTCAAGATCGAGCCGGAGAAAGTGCAGCCGTTCGAGGAAGTCGCCGACGCCCTCAAACGCGAAATCGCGACGGAACGTGCGAAGACCGACATCACCGACCAGCACAACAAGATCGAGGACGAACGCGGCGCCGGCCATCCGCTCGCGGAAATCCTGCAGAAACTCGGGCACGCTCCGACCCGCATCGGCGCGGTCGACCGTTCGGGACGCGGTCCTGACGGTGAGCCGGTAAAAGGCCTGCCGGCAAGCCCGGAACTGGTCGCGCGTGCATTCAGTTCGGACGTCGGGGTGGAGAACGACGTCGTGCGGCTTCCGGGCGGCGGCTATGCATGGGTCGAGGTGATGGCGGTGACGCCCTCGCGCGAACGCACCCTCGACGAGGTGAAGGACCGCGTCGTGCAGCGCTGGCGCAACGACGAGATCGCAAAGCGTATCAAGGTCAAGGCCGATGCCTTCGCCGACAAGCTCAAGAATACAGGCTTTGCGGAAGCCGCCGCCGCGGCGGGCGTGCGGCAGCAATCGACCTGGGGTCTCAAGCGCGGCCAGACCAACGCGGCCGTTCCGGCAAAGATTGTCGATGAGGTGTTCCGCACCGCCAAGGACGGTATCGGCAATGTCGAAGGCGACCAGCCGACCACCCGCTTTGTGTTTCGCGTGACCGACGTAACCGTGCCCACGCTCGACCCGGTTTCCGACGATAGCAAACGCGTCAGCGAACTCGTCCGTACCTCGCTGTTCGAGGAAGTGCTCGGGCAGTATGCGGCTTACCTGCAGGGCGAACTCGGCATGCAGGTCAACGAGCGCGCGCTCAACCAGATCCTGACCGGAACGACGAACTGAACCGATGAAAGTCGAACCGGAGGCCAGTACGTTCGCCGAGCGTTACGCGCGCGGCGAGCCGCAAGTCGTATGGACCACCCTCGTCGCCGACCTGGAAACGCCGGTATCGGCGTTCCTGAAGATCGCCGGCGGGAGGCCAATGGGCTTCCTGCTTGAATCGGTGGAAGGCGGCGCGGTGCGGGGCCGCTATTCGATCATCGGGCTTGAGCCGGATCTGATCTTCCGCACCCACGGTGCGCAGGCGCAGATCAATCGCGATCCGGCGCGCGGCGAGAGCGGCTTTTCGCCGTTGAGTGCGCCGCCGCTCACGGCTTTGCGTTCGCTGATCGAGGAGAGCCGCGTTGCGCTGCCCGATGCCCTGCCGCCAATGGCTGCCGGCGTGTTCGGCTATCTCGGCTACGACATGGTTCGGCAAATGGAGCGATTGCCGCAGCCCAATCCGGATGTGCTCGGGCTGCCGGACGCGATCATGATCCGCCCGACGCTTGTCGTGGTGTTCGATGCGGTGAAGGATTCGATCACGGTGATTACGCCCGTGCGCCCGGCCGCCAGCGTGCCAGCGGAGGTTGCGCTGTCGCGCGCGACCGATCGGATTTCGCGCGTCGTCGATGCGCTCGACCGCCCGCTCGACAAATCGACGGCCGATGCCGGTGCCGGGCCGATCGTTCTAGCGCCGAAGTCCAATACGACGGCGGAAGAATACCGCGCGATGGTGTTGCGCGCGAAGGAATACATCCTGGCCGGCGATATTTTTCAGGTCGTGCTGTCGCAGCGTTTCGAGGCGCCGTTCGGCCTGCCCGCTTTCTCGCTTTATCGGGCGCTGCGGCGGGTCAACCCGGCGCCGTTCCTCTACTTCCTCGATTTCGGGGCGTTTTCGATCGCCGGCTCAAGCCCGGAAATCCTGGTGCGGACGCGCGCGGGCCGCATCACCATCCGCCCGATCGCCGGCACCCGTCCGCGCGGGGCGACGCCGCACGAGGACAGCGCGCTCGAAAAGGAACTGCTCGCCGACCCCAAGGAGCGCGCCGAGCACCTGATGCTGCTCGATCTCGGACGCAACGATGTCGGGCGCGTCGCGCGGATCGGAAGTGTCAAGGTCACCGACCAGTTTTTCATCGAGCGCTACAGCCAGGTCATGCACATCGTCTCGAACGTCGAGGGCGACCTTGCCGCAAACCGTGACGCCCTCGATGCACTGGCAGCCGGCTTTCCGGCCGGGACCGTGTCCGGCGCGCCCAAAATTCGCGCCATGGAAATCATCGACGAGCTGGAAAAGGAAAAGCGTGGGATCTATGCCGGCGCCGTCGGATATTTCTCGGCGGCGGGTAATATGGACACCTGCATCGTCCTTCGCACCGCCATCGTCAAGGACGGTACCATGTACGTCCAGGCCGGCGCCGGCATCGTCGCCGACAGCGATCCGGCCTCCGAACAGCAGGAATGCATCAACAAGGCCAAAGCACTGTTTCGCGCCGCCGACGAGGCGCGCCGTTTCGCCAGTTCGTCCGGGCGCGGGCAATAAGCGGGCCTGCGGGCCCCGGCTCCCTTGACCCCTTTCCAACCCGCGTCTAAGACCCGAAATACGCACGAAAAACCGGGTCTCATGATCGTCCTGATCGACAATTACGACAGCTTCACCTTCAATCTCGTCCATTGCATGGGCGGGCTGGGGGCCGATATCGCCGTGTATCGCAACGACCAGATATCGGCCGACGAGGTGATCGCCATGAATCCCGAGGCGATCGTGCTCTCGCCCGGCCCGTGCACGCCGAACGAGGCGGGCATCTGCCTCGAACTGATCGAAAAGGCGTCGGACAGGATTCCGATGCTCGGCGTCTGCCTCGGCCATCAGGCCATAGGACAGGTTTTCGGCGGCCACATAGTCCGCGCCCCTATACCCGTCCATGGCAAGCTGTCCGAGGTCCGCCACCGGGGCACGAGCGTATTTCGGGGCCTCAACCGTCCGTTCATGGCGACGCGCTACCATTCGCTCGTCGTTGACCGCGTGAGCATGCCCGGCGAACTGGAAGTCACCGCCGAGACCGACGACGGACTGGTGATGGGTCTGGCCCACCGCTCGCGACCGTTGCACGGCGTGCAATTTCATCCCGAGAGCATCGCTTCCGAGCACGGCGATCTCATCCTGAAGAATTTTCTCGAACTGGCCGCCGCCTGGAATGCGGCGCACCAGGACGCGGGCAAGGCCCGCCAGATCGCCTGACGGGGACCCAAAACCGTGACCGACGAATTCAAGGCGTTGATTGCCAAGGTCGCTACCGGTGCCACGCTCTCGCGCGAGGAAGCGGCGAGCGCATTCGATCGCATGATGTCGGGCGAAGCGACGCCCTCGCAGATGGGCGCGCTGCTGATGGGCCTGCGCGTGCGCGGCGAGACGGTCGACGAGATCACGGGCGCGGTGAGCGCCATGCGCGCCAAGATGCTGCGGGTCGAGGCGCCGCCGAACGCCGTCGACGTCGTGGGCACAGGCGGCGACGCCTCCGGTTCGTACAACATCTCGACCTGCGCGGCTTTTATCGTGGCCGGTGCCGGCATTCCGGTTGCCAAGCACGGCAACCGCGCACTGTCCTCGCGTTCGGGCGCCGCCGACGTCCTGTCCTCGCTCGGCGTCAAGATCGATCTTACGCCCGACATGGTCGGGCGCTGCATCCGCGAAGCCGGGATCGGCTTCATGTTCGCGCCGGCGCATCATCCGGCGATGAAGAATGTCGGGCCGACGCGCGTCGAGCTCGGCACCCGCACGATTTTCAATCTGCTCGGCCCGTTGTCCAACCCGGCCGGTGTCAGGCGCCAGCTTGTCGGGGTGTTTTCGCGGCACTGGATCGAGCCGCTCGCGCAGGTGCTGCAGAATCTCGGCTCCGACAGCGTGTGGGTCGTGCACGGGGCCGACGGGCTCGACGAGATCACCTCGTCCGGCCCGACCTATGTCGCCGCGCTCAAGGATGGCAAGATCAAGACGTTCGAGATCGCGCCGCAGGACAGCGGGATCATGGTGGCAAAGCCGGAAGCGCTGCGCGGCGACGATGCCGACGTCAACGCCCGCGCGCTGAAGGATGTTCTCGACAACAAGGACGGCGCCTATCGCGACGTATCGGTTCTCAACGCGGCGGCGGCGTTCGTTGTGGCGGGCGCGGCCGACAGCCTGAAGGAGGGCGTCGCCCTCGCCCACAAGTCCCTGCAATCCGGCGCTGCCAAAGACCGGGTGGCGCGGCTCATCGCCGTGTCGAATTCCTAGGGCCCGCGCGCCATGGCCGACATCCTCGCCAAGATCGAAGTCTACAAGCGCGAGGAAATCGCTGCCGCAAAGGCGGCACGCCCGGTCTCTTTGCTCGTGCGCGATCTCGGCAATATCGACCCTCCGCGTGGTTTCCTGCGGGCAATCGAGGCGCGGGTCGGTCGCGGCGACTATGCGCTGATTGCGGAGATCAAGAAGGCGAGCCCGTCCAGGGGACTGATCCGCGCCGACTTCGATCCGTCGGCGCTCGCCCGCGCATACGAAACCGGCGGGGCGGCGTGCCTGTCGGTTCTGACTGATACGCCCTCGTTCCAGGGCCGGCTCGAATTCCTCACAGCCGCGCGCGCAGCGACTGCGCTGCCGGCCCTGCGCAAGGATTTCATGTTCGATCCCTATCAGGTGCTGGAGGCGCGTGCTTACGGCGCCGACTGCATCCTGATCATCATGGCCGCGCTCGATAATGCCGCGGCGAAGGACATCGAAGACGCCGCGTTCGATCTCGGCATGGATGTGCTGGTCGAAGTCCACGACGAGGCGGAACTCGATCGTGCGCTCAGGCTGCGATCGCGCCTCGTCGGCATCAATAACCGCGATCTGCGCACCTTCGAAACATCGCTTGCGGTGAGCGAACGTCTGGCGCCGCGCATCCCGGCCGACCGGATTGTCGTCGGCGAAAGCGGCCTGTTTGCGTCGGCCGATCTGGCGCGGCTCGCCCGGGCCGGCATTTCGACCTTCCTGATCGGCGAAAGCCTGATGCGGCAGGCCGACGTTACCGCCGCCACCCGCGCGATCCTCGCCCGCGACCGCGCCGGCATCCACGCGGCGGGATAGCCATGGCCCGTGCAAAGACCCTCACTCATCTCAAGCGCTCCGGCGAAGCCCGGATGGTCGACGTGTCCGACAAGGCCGCGACCGAACGTGTCGCCGTGGCCGAAGGCCGGGTGCTGATGTCGGCGAAGACGCTCGATCTCGTGCTCAGCGGCGACGCCAAGAAAGGCGACGTGCTTGGTGCCGCGCGGATTGCCGGCATCATGGCCGCCAAGCGCACGCACGAACTGATCCCGCTTTGCCATCCCCTCGCCTTGTCGAAGGTCGAACTCGACATCGCACCGGACCGCAAGCTGCCCGGCCTGACTGTGCGCGCCACCGTCAAGCTCAAGGGCCAGACCGGGGTGGAAATGGAAGCGCTGACGGCCGTCTCGGTCGCTTGCCTGACGGTTTACGACATGGTGAAGGCGGCGGAGCGCGGCATGCGCATCGAAGGCATCCGGCTGATCGAGAAAAAAGGCGGCCGCTCCGGTCATTACCGGGTCAGGGAGTAACAGGTGGCCCTGATCACGGTATCGGACGCACTTGCGCGCATTCTGGAACAGGCACAGCCGCTCGGCACGGAAGACGTTCCGCTCGTCGAGGCGCACGGGCGGGTACTGGCCCGCGATCTCAGCGCCTTGCGCACGCAGCCGCCGGCGGACGTGTCGGCGATGGACGGTTATGCCGTGCGCGCGGCCGATGTTGGCTCCGCTCCCGCAAGTCTCGCGCTTATCGGTGAGGTGGCCGCCGGCCATCCCGGCAAGGAGGCCGTGCGTCCGGGCGAAGCGGCGCGGATATTCACCGGCGGCGTGGTGCCCGCGGGCGCCGACACGATCGTCATCCAGGAAAACACCGAACGCGACGGCGACCGTGTCGTCGTCAAGGCCGGTGCTCCGGCCGGAAAACACATCCGCCGCGCCGGGATCGATTTCGCCAAGGGCGATCTGCTGCTCCCCCGCGGACGGCGGCTGACCGGCCGCGACGTGATGCTGGCGGCCGCCGGCAATCACGCCTTGCTGCCGGTCTACCGGCAGCCGCGTGTGGCGATGTTTGCGACCGGCGACGAGCTCGTGATGCCCGGCCGGGAGCCCGGACCCGGCCAGATCGTCTATTCGAACGGCTATGCCCTGATGGCGCTGGCGCGTGCGGAAGGCGCCGATGTCGTCGATCTCGGCGTGGTCCCCGACCGCATGGATGAGACCATGGCGGCGCTGCGCCGGGCCCGCGAGGCCGGGGCGGATGTGCTGGTCACGACCGGCGGCGCCTCGGTCGGCGAATACGACCTCATGCACCGCGCCTATACAACCGACGGATTCGCGCTGTCGTTCTGGAAGGTCGCGCTGCGCCCGGGCCGGCCGTTGATGTACGGACAGAGAGGATCCATGCGGGCGCTCGGCTTGCCGGGCAATCCGGTCTCGGCCTTTGTGTGTGCGTTCCTGTTTCTTGTTCCGCTCATCCGCGTCCTGACCGGCCGGGTCGATTTCGAGCACCCAATCGAATCGCTGCCGGTCGGCTGCGACATGCCGGGCAACGACGGGCGGGCCGACTATATGCGGGCGACGATTGCGCGCTCCCCCGATGGCCGGGAGGTGGTCACCCCGTGGCCGACGCAGGACTCCTCGGTGATGCGGGCCCTGGCAAAAGCCGATTGCCTGCTCATCCGTCCGCCAAATTCCCCGCCTGCAAAGGCCGGCGATCTGTGCCCCGTGCTTAAGCTTTCCCTTTAGGGAAGCTTCGGATTGTTCACGCCAAATTAAATGGTTGCGGAACACATATCGAACAGATAGTGTCCGTTCATGATTTGTTTCTGCGGCGCCCGTTCGCCGCGCTCCGGGGGACCCAAGGCCGATGCTGACCCGCAAACAATTCGAGCTTCTTCGTTTCGTCCATGACCGGCTGAAGGAGACGGGGGTGCCTCCCTCCTTCGACGAGATGAAGGACGCTCTCGACCTGCGCTCGAAATCCGGCATCCATCGCCTGATCATGGCGCTTGAGGAACGCGGGTTCATCCGGCGGCTGCCGAACCGGGCGCGTGCCATCGAGGTGATCAAGCTGCCCGACTCCGTCGCCCAGGGGCTCGGCGGCAAGCGCGGTTTCACTCCGAGCGTGATCGAGGGCAATCTCGGCCGCGTGCGCACGGGGTCGGAGGAAGAAAGCGGCCGCCCGGTGCCTGTTCCGGTCATGGGCCGCATCGCGGCCGGTACACCGATCGAGGCGATTCAGACGCGCAGCCATACCATCAACATGCCGCCGGACATGCTGACCGCGGGCGAACATTTCGCGCTCGAAGTGCGCGGCGATTCCATGGTCGATGCCGGCATCCTCGACGGTGACGTGGCGCTGATCCGCAAGACCGAGAACGCCGATACCGGCGACATCGTCGTAGCGCTGATCGATGACGAGGAAGCAACGCTGAAGCGTTTCCGCCGTCGCGGCGCCTCGATCGCGCTCGAGCCCGCCAACAGCGCTTACGAGGTACGCATCCTGCCGCCAACGCGCGTGCGCATCCAGGGCAAGCTGGTCGGGTTGTTCCGGCGCTACTGATCCGTTCAGGGGTCTTCGACAGCGACGTCGTCCGTGCGCGGCGTGACGTCGGGAAGCGCCGTGGGCGCGGCGGTGCCGGCGCCCGCCTTACGGTCGGCGGTTTGGTTGCGGGTCCAATTGTGCATCCATGGCCGTTCCTGCCCGCGCGGACGCGCGCGGATGACCTCGTAGTTTTTGTCCTCTTCATTTTCGCCATTGTGCAGGAGCGCGATTGCGCCCGAGGCGCGGATTTCCGCCGCGTCGACCAGCATCGCCCGGCAACCCGCAGGCGACGGCGCGCCCGACCAGATAACGACCGTCGCGCGCTCGCAGTCTTCGGCAGCGGCCTCCGGCGTGTGCGGCTGGGCGATTGTTATGCCTCTACCTCGCGCCACGACGCAGCCGGCCTTGTCGCATCGCACATCCTGCGAAAGACTTTCGTCGCCGGGCTGACGTCCGTCGCCGTCCGCCGCAAGCCAGGTGCGCAGCGTGAAGGCATCGCCGTTGCCGCCGGCGGCGCTCATGACAGAGTAACGCCCGTTATCGGTGCGCACCGCGACCATGCGGGCATCCGCCGAGACCAGCACATCCGGCTGGCGGGTCGTTGCAGCAAACCCGCAGGCCACAGCCAACAGAACCGCACCGCCGAACCGGAGCGGCGAACGCAGCAGACACAGGACCACGATGCCCGCGGTGCCGAGCAACAGCGGAGCAACACCGAAGGCCGAGATGCGACCGACTGCACCGGGCAGGCGCGAGACCCAGAGCGCGACGTCGGTCATCCGCGCGATCCCCTCGCCCATCAACTGCCAGAGCGGTCCGTCGAAGCCGAACGGTGCGGTAATGAGCGCGAGCAGGCCGGCCGGCATTACCCAGGCCGAGACGATGGGCATCGCCGCGAGGTTGGCAAGCACCCCATAGGGCGCCAGACGATGGAAGTGGTAGGCCGCGAACAGCGTGGTCGCACAGCCGGCGACCGCGGAGGCGACCACCAGCGCAAGCAGTTCGCGCCCGCCCCAGAGCGCCACTTTCATCGCAAGCCGTGTTTCGCCGACGGCGGAGAACCACGGCAGCCCCCGCTCATAGACGGCGATGAGCGCCAGCGTCGCCGCAAACGACATCTGGAAGCTCGGATGCACGATCGCTTCGGGCGCGACCAGCAGCAGAACCAGGGCCGCCACCGCGATCGTGCGCAGCGTCAGCGCCGAACGATCGAACATGACGCCGATCAGGACGATCGCGGTCATGATATAGGCGCGCCGGGTCGCGATCTCCGCACCCGAGAGCAGAAGATAGAACGTGGCCGCCGTGAGCGCCCCGACCGCCGCCCATTTCTTGATCGCGCGACGATTGGCAAGCGCGGGCACCAATGCCAGCCCGGCGCGGAAGGCAAAGAAGATCACGCCTGCCACGACGGCCATATGGTAGCCGGAGATCGAGAGCACGTGCGCGAGGCTTGAGACATACATCGCGTCGTTGACCTCGGCCGATATCGCATCCCGCTTGCCGGTGATGAGCGCGGATGCGATCGCGCCACGGTCGCCGGGCACCACGGTGCGAATGCGCGCATCGATGGCGTCGCGCATGGCGCTGATCGTTGCGGTCATCTGCAGCGCCAGATCCGGCGGCCGGGGCGGCTCGATCCGGCGGATCGCCCCGAGCACAAAGCCGGTCGCGCCGATGCCCTGGAAATAAAGGTCGCGGGCGAAGTCGTAGCCGCCGGGACGCAGCGGCTGCAGCGGCGGCATCAGGCGCGCGCGCAATGAGACGAACGCGCCGGCGGGCGGCGCGGTGCCTTTGCGCACCGACAGCCGTACGCGGTCCGGCCGCACCGGCAGGCGCGATCCTTCGATGGTGTGGACGGCGATGACGATGCGGTCGGTCCGTTCGCGCTCCTCGCGCGTTTCGACAAAACCGGAAAGCGCCGTGACATAGACGGCAGCCGGCAAAACCGGGTGCGATATGCGCTGGCTCTTCATGGTGGCCGCGGCAAAACCCGCCGCGACGGCGGTCAGACCGAGCGCGACCGGAAAGCCGACGGCGCGGTTGCGCAGGCCGATCGCCGCCGCAACGCCGGCCGCCGTGGCGAGAAGCGCCGCCCACCAGAACGGCTCGCGGTCGGCCGCGAAATAGAGAATGACGCCGATCCCGAACGCTACCGGCAGCCAGATGACGAGCCGTCCGGGCGCGATCTCCGCCGCGATCCAGGCTCGCAGCCATCCGGACAGGAGATCGGTAAGACCGCGGGCACCCTGCAGCCAGACGGGAACCGTCGCTCCTGCCCGGCCCGGCGCGGCGGACGGCCAGGTTCGCGCCCGCGTCTTGCCTGTCCGGTCGTCCCCCATGCGCGGAAATCCCGATCGCGCGCCTGCCCTGCCGCAATGCTACATGGCTTCAATGGGGACGCGAAAGGCCGGGCGACCGTGCCGCAATCGTCAGTCGTTGCCGGCCTTGGCGTAGCTGTCGCGCAATCCGACGGTGCGGTTGAAGACGGGCCGCTCCGGGGTCGAATCCCGGTCGCGCACGAAATAGCCCTGACGCTCGAACTGCACCGGCCGCTCCGGCTCAGCGCCCCGCAGCGCAGGCTCGAGTTTGGCGTCGGGCAGCACTTCGAGCGAATCCGGATTGAGGTCGTCCTGGAATTGCGAGGCGTCGGGATCGGGCCTGCGGAACAGCGGATTATAGAGACGGACTTCAGCGGTGATCGCATCGACCGCCGATACCCAGTGCATCGTCGCCTTGACCTTGCGGCCATCCGGAGCGTTGCCGCCACGCGTCGCCGGATCGTAGGTGCAGCGCAATTCGACAATGTCCCCGGCAGCGTTCTTCACGACATCCCGGCAGGTCACGAAATAGGCGTAGCGCAGACGCACCTCGTTGCCCGGAGACAGGCGGAAGAACTTCTTGGGCGGGTTCTCCATGAAGTCGTCGCGTTCGACGAACAACTCGCGCCCGAACCGGATTTTGCGCGTGCCGGCATTCACATCGTCGGGATGATTGGCGGCTTCCAGCTCCTCGAATTGTCCTTCCGGATAATTCTCGATCACGACGCGCAGGGGGCGCAGGACGGCCATCCGGCGCTCGGCGGTCCGGTTGAGGACCTCGCGCACCGAGAAATCGAACATGTTGGCGTCGACGATGCTGTTGGCCTTGGCGACGCCGATCCGCCGCACGAAATCGCGGATCGCCTCGGCCGGCACGCCGCGGCGGCGCAGTCCGGCAATGGTCGGCATGCGTGGATCGTCCCAGCCGGAAACATGGCCGCCGCGGACAAGCCCGGTGAGCACGCGCTTGGACAGGACGGTGTAGGTCAGGTTCAGGCGGGCGAATTCATACTGGCGCGGGCGCGAGGGCACCGGCAGGTTCTCGATGAACCAGTCGTAAAGCGGCCGATGGTCCTCGAATTCGAGCGTACAGATCGAATGGGTGATGCCCTCGATCGCGTCGGACTGGCCGTGGGCGAAGTCGTAGCTCGGATAGATGCACCACTGTGTTCCGGTCCGCGGGTGCGAGGCATGCAGGATGCGGTACAGCACCGGGTCGCGCAGATTGATATTGCCCGAGGTCATGTCGATCCGGGCGCGCAGGACCCGCGCGCCATTGGGGAATTCGCCGGCGCGCATGCGCCTGAACAGATCAAGGTTTTCGCCCACCGAGCGGTCGCGGAACGGGCTGTTGGTGCCGGGCGCGGTCAGCGTGCCGCGTGCCGCGCGCATCTCCTCCGGCGACTGATCGTCGATATAGGCCTTGCCGGCCTTGATCAGGTGCTCGGCCCATTCATAGAGGCGCTCGAAATAGTCGGACGCATAATAGAGATGAGGCCCCCAGTCGAAGCCGAGCCAGCGCACGTCGCGCTCGATGGCGTCGATATATTCCTGCTCTTCCTTGGTCGGATTGGTGTCGTCGAAGCGCAAATGGCAGTGCCCCCCGAATTCCTGGGCGATCCCGAAATTCAGGCAGATCGACTTGGCATGGCCGATATGGAGGTAGCCGTTCGGCTCGGGGGGAAACCGGGTCACCACATTCTTGTGGCGGCCGGCTTCCAGGTCGGCCCGGACGATATCCCGGATGAAATCGCGTCCGGTCTCCACGTCCGGCTTGTCGCCGTTATCCTTTGCGCCGTTCGCCATGCTGTCGTTCCATTGTCCGTGCCGGCGGATCGCGACACGCGGGCCTATCTGCCAAATCCGGCCGTCCCCGCCAAGTGGACTGTCGAAAGCGGCCTGTCAGTGTGGCCTGTTACCGTAGCCCGCAATCCTGCTGCGCGCTCCCGTCGCCTTGGAAACGCTGCGATCTTTTGTGGTAGAGGTCGCGGATCGTCGAATCCTCACGCGAGCCCGCCAACCGGCTATGTCGAAACCCGTCGTTACCCGCTTCGCGCCATCGCCGACCGGTTTCCTGCATATCGGCGGGGCGCGCACCGCGCTCTTCAACTGGCTCTATGCGCGCGGCCGCGGCGGCAGGATGCTGCTGCGGATCGAGGACACTGATCGCGAGCGTTCGACGCAGGCAGCGATCGACGCCATCCTGGACGGGCTCAGATGGCTCGGCATCGACTGGGACGGCGACGTCGTCTTCCAGTTTCCGCGCGCCGCGCGCCACCGCGAGGCGGTGGAGGACTTGATCGCCCGCGGCAGGGCCTACCGCTGCTACGCCTCGCCGCAGGAGCTTGAGGAGATGCGCGAGAAGGCGCGCAGCGAAGGCCGCACGCGCCTGTACGACGGACGCTGGCGCGACCGCGATCCGGCTGACGCGCCGGCCGGCGTCAAGCCGGTCGTCCGCCTCAAGGCGCCGCTGACCGGGGAGACCGCGATCATGGACCAGGTCCAGGGCCGCGTGGTCTGGCAGAACGAGAACCTCGACGATTTCGTGCTGCTGCGGTCTGACGGCACCCCGACCTACATGCTCGCCGTGGTCGTGGACGATCACGACATGGACGTCACCCATATCATCCGCGGCGACGATCACCTCAACAATGCCGCCCGGCAAACCCAGATCTACGAGGCGCTTGGCTGGCCGGTGCCGACCATGGCCCATATCCCACTCATCCACGGCCCGGACGGCTCGAAACTCTCCAAGCGGCACGGCGCGCTGGGCGTCGATGCGTATCGCGGCATGGGCTATCTGCCGGCGGCGCTGCGCAACTATCTCGTCCGGCTCGGCTGGGCCCACGGCGATCAGGAAATCTTCTCGACCGAGGACATGGTACGCCTCTTCGACCTGCCGCAGGTCGGCCGCTCGCCCGCGCGTTTCGATTTCGCCAAGCTCGAGCATCTCAATGGCCACTATATCCGCAGCACCACGGACACGGACCTGCTGGTCGAGCTTGAGCGCGCCCTGCCGCACATCGCGGGCGGCGATTTGCTCGCGGCAAAAATGTCCGATCCCCTCCGGGCGAAAATCCTTGCCGCCATGCCTGCGCTCAAGGAGCGCGCCAAGACGCTGATCGATCTCCTCGACGGCACCCGCTTCCTGTGGTCGGACCGGCCGGTACCGCTCGACGAGAAGGCGGCTGCGCTCCTGACGGGCGAGGCGCGCAGGATCATCGCGCGGCTGATCGGGGCGCTCGAACGGGTCGAGCCGTGGACTGCCGCGGCCCTCGAGGTGAGCGTGCGCACATTTTCGGAGAGCGAGAACATCAAGCTCGGCTCGGTGGCGCAGCCGCTGCGCGCGGCATTGACCGGACGGACCACCTCGCCCGGCATTTTCGATGTGCTGGCGGTGCTCGGCAAGGACGAGAGCCTGGCGCGCCTGCACGACCGCGCAGCCGAGCCGGCATAAGTCTCCTTCGTTTCGCACGCAGGGCGGTGCGGCGAACGGAAGGCGCTCCTTTCGCCCTTGCGACATTTGCGTGCCGATCCCGCCGGCACCCGGAGCCCGCGGACCGCTTGCGACAATGTCTTGCGGTGCAAGATCGTATAAGGTACCCAACCAGAACACCCTCGGACCTCGTGAGCCTGCCGGGGCTCGCTGTCGGCCCACCAGCCGCCGTCTGAAGTCCGCGCGGAGCCTCCGGAATTGGGGATTTGAGCATGGACGCAAAGACGGGCACCAACGCCAAGGTCGGGAAACTCAGCGTCGGGGACAAGGCGTGGTCCTTTCCCGTTTACGAGGGCACCATCGGGCCCGATGTGGTCGACATTTCGAAGCTGTACGGATCGTCGGGCCTGTTCACCTACGATCCCGGCTTCACCTCGACTGCAAGCTGCGAATCCAAGATCACTTATATCGACGGCGACCAGGGTGTCCTGCTCTATCGCGGCTACCCGATCGAGCAACTGGCCGAGCACGGCGACTTTCTGGAGACCTGTTATCTCCTTCTTTACGGTGAATTGCCGACCGCGAGCCAGAAGGCGGACTTCGACAAGCGTGTGACCAACCACACGATGGTCCACGAGCAGATGAGCCGCTTCCTGCAGGGCTTCCGTCGCGACGCCCATCCGATGGCCGTCATGGTGGGCCTGGTCGGCGCGCTGTCGGCCTTCTATCACGACTCGACCGACATTTCCGACCCGCACCAGCGGCTCGTCGCCTCGATCCGCATGATCGCAAAAATGCCGACGCTGGCGGCAATGGCATACAAATATACGATCGGTCAGCCGTTCGTGTATCCGATGAATGCGCTCGATTACTCAAGCAACTTCCTGCGGATGTGCTTTGCCGTCCCCTGCGAGGAATACAAGGTCAATCCGGTGCTCGCGCGCGCGATGGACCGCATCTTCATCCTGCATGCCGACCACGAGCAGAATGCATCGACCTCGACCGTACGGCTCGCCGGCTCCTCGGGCGCCAATCCGTTCGCCTGCATCGCCGCCGGCATCGCCTGCCTGTGGGGACCGGCGCACGGCGGCGCCAACGAGGCCGCGCTCAAGATGCTCAACGAAATCGGCACCGTCGACCGCATTCCCGAATATATCCGCCGCGCCAAGGACAAGAACGATCCGTTCCGGCTGATGGGATTCGGCCATCGCGTCTACAAGAATTACGACCCGCGCGCGAAGATCATGCAGAAGACCTGCCACGAGGTGCTCGCCGAAGTCGGCCACAAGGACGATCCCCTGCTCGAAGTGGCGGTTGAACTTGAGCGGATCGCCCTGCACGACGACTATTTCGTCGAGAAGAAGCTTTATCCGAACATCGACTTCTATTCGGGCATCACGCTCAAGGCGATGGGTTTCCCGACCTCGATGTTCACGGTTCTGTTCGCGGTCGCGCGCACGGTCGGCTGGATCGCGCAATGGAAAGAGATGATCGAGGATCCGAACCAGAAGATCGGTCGTCCGCGACAGCTCTATACCGGGGCGGCCCGGCGCGACTATCAGCCGATTTCGACGCGCAAGGCGTGACGCCAGATCATGGCGTAAGGGCAAGTCACGCGACTGCCGGGGTAATGCAAGGGCTAAACGTAAAATGCCGGACGGGTTAGGACACGATCAGCTCAGCCGCTGACCGTGCTTCTGGCCTGCGGCTGCGCCGTCATAGGCCCAAGTCAGATAGCTTGCGCCCCAGGTAAAGCCGCCGCCGAACGCGGCCAGGATCAGGCGATCGCCGGTCTTCAGCTGGCGTTCGTAATCCCACAGGCAGAGCGGAATCGTGGCGGCGGTCGTGTTGCCGAACTTGTGGATCGTGACCATCACGCGGTCCATCGGCAGGCCCATCTTCTCCGCCGTCGCCTCGATGATGCGCCGGTTGGCCTGGTGCGGCACGAGCCACCGGATCATGTCCGCGCGCAGATTGTTGCGGACCATGATTTCGGAGGCAACCTCGGCCATTTTCGCGATCGCGAACTTATAGACCGCCGCGCCCTCCTGGTAGACATAGTGCATCCGCTTCGCCACGGTCTCGGCATTCGGTGGCAGGCGGCTGCCGCCGGCTTTCTGGTGCAGGTGGATCATGCCCGCGCCGTCGGAGCGGATGACGGTGTCGAAAATGCCCTCGCCGTTGGGCGAGGGCTCGATCAGGACCGCGCCGGCCCCGTCGCCAAATATCACGCAGGTCGCCCGGTCCGTGTAGTCGATGATCGCCGACATCTTGTCGGCACCCACCACCACGACCTTGCGGCATTGCCCGGTCGCGACGAACTGCGAGGCAATGCTGACCGCGTAGATGAATCCGGAGCAGGCTGCCTGAATGTCGAAGCTGCCGATCGGTCCCAACCCGACCATGTCGGCGATGAGATTGGCGGTCGAGGGAAAGACGAAGTCCGGCGTCGTCGTCGCGCAGATGAGAAGATCGACCTCGGCCGGCGCGGTGCCGGTTTTCGTCAGCAGTCCGCGGACGGCTTCGGCGGCCATGTGCGAGGCGCCGAGCCCCTCGCCCTTGAGGATGCGGCGCTCCTTGATACCGGTGCGCTCGGTGATCCAGGTGTCGCTGGTATCCACCATCCGCGCCAGTTCGGCATTGGTCAGGACGTGGTCCGGAAGATATCCGTAAACGCCTGTGATTGCAGGTCTTTTTTCGGTATGGCCGTTGGCGCCCATAGGCCGGTCAAGCTCTTATTGCCGTTGCGGAAACAAAATTACGGTGTTCGCCCGGCGAATGCCAGTCCGGGCCGGTTCAATTTGTAACACGTCCTGCAACACCCGTTCCGGGCGTGCGGCCCCGTCGGGCTGTTTCAAGAACGATCTCGGCGGCGTGGTCGGCCGGTTCCGCCTTCCCGATCTGCATGATGGCGTCGAGCTTGCGGAAGGCGTCCAGTTGACGGCTGCGGGCCGGGCCGTCCGCAAACAGCGGCAGCAATGCCGCCGACAGCTTGTCCGGGGTGCAATCCTGCTGGATGAATTCCGGCACCACATTCTCGCCGAGCACGAGATTGGCCAGGATCGCGGACGGAACCCTGATCAGCCGCCGCGCGATCGCAGCCTCCAGCCGCGACACTTTGTATGCCGTCACCATCGGGACGCCGGCGATCGCGAGCTCGAGCGTGACGGTTCCCGATTTTGCGAGCGCCGCCCGCGCGGTGCGGAATGCCGCGCGTCGCTCTTCGCGCTTGACCGCGATACGCGGCCGCAACGGCCAGTGCGCGGTCGCGCGCAATACCGTGTCGGCAAGATGCGAGGTCGTGGGGATCACGATATCGAGTGGCCAGACAGTTTTGGCGATACGCTCGACGGTGCGTTCGAATGGCTCGATCAGACGTTTGATCTCGCCTTTACGGCTTCCCGGTAGCACGAGCAGGATCGGCGGCGCGCTCGCGCGCCGCGCCGCCTCCGTTGCATCGGGGCGCAATTCATCGACCTGCTCGACCAGCGGATGGCCGACATAGGTGCATGGTGGGCCGCCCAACCTGCGATGGACTTCCGGCTCGAACGGCAGCAGGCCGAGCACATGATCGATATAGCGGCGCATGGCGCGGGCGCGGCCCGGGCGCCAGGCCCATACGCTTGGCGAGACATAATCGACGATCGGGATCGACGGGTTCGCGCGCCGGACGCGGCGTGCGACGCGATGGGTGAAATCCGGGCTGTCGATGATGACCATCACGTCGGGACGTTCCGCGAGCGCAGCCCTGGCAGTCTGGCGGATGCGGCTGAGGATCAGCGGCAGGCGCGAGGGGATCGCCGCAAAGCCGACGATCGCAAGGTCATCAATGCGAAACAGCGACGGCAGGCCGGCCGCCGCCATCTCGAAGCCGCCGACCCCGCGAAACACAACGCCGTCCCCATGCCGGGCGCGCAAGGCATTCATCAGAGCCGCGCCCAGCCGGTCGCCGGATTCCTCGGTGGCGACGAGAAAGACCTTCATCACGGCTCCCCGTCCTTCATCCCGACGACAAACAAGTTCGCGCGATTGGCGGCCTCGACGATTGCGGCGGGCTCGGCAACGATAGTGCCGCCTGCAATCACGGCAAGGCCGGCAAGTCCCGCTTCGGCGACCCCGGTGACAGTCTTCGGTCCGATCGAGGGCAGATCGAAGCGTCGGTCCTGGTCGGGTTTCGGGGCCTTGACGAGCACACCGGTTCCCAGCGGTGAACGGATGCGTCCGGAGCGGCGCAGTTCGGCGACGCGCGCCAACATCTGGTCGGTGCCCTCGCTCGCTTCAATGGCCAGCACGTGATTGCCGGCGACGACGACCGCTTGTCCGATATCGAAGGGGCCCGTCGCCCGCAGCACCTCGAGGCCGCGTGCAATGTCGGACAGATCGGTCGCGCCGGGCACCGTGTTCGAAAGCGGCCCCTCGGGCATCAGGATTTCCGGCGCGACTTCATGTGCACCCAGCATCCGGAAGCCGAGATCCTCGAAGATTTTCGCAATGCCGGTCAGCAGATGATCGTCGCCGCCGTAGAATTGGCGCACAATCCGCGGGAACAGCCGCAAGGTCGTCCAGTCGAGGCGGATTTCGCGGATGGCCGGGCGGACGATCGTGCCGATGAAGATGACGTCGCGCAGGCGCTCCTTCCGCGCGATGCGGATGAAGCGGCCGAGCTGGCCGATGCGCGCCCAGTAATGCGGATAGCGCTTGACCGCTTCGGGGTCCGCCCATGGCTGCAGCGGAAACAAGACCACGCGCCGGCCCTGCTGGATCAGCGCGTCGGCGACCACAAAGGGGAAGCTGCCGCCGCCACAGATGATCGCGACGGCCTCGCCTGCATCCGCGGGCTCCGGCGCGGTCACGCGGTCTCGCCGGCCGACTCCGCAACCGTGGCGGCCGGGACGTTCTGCCAGGCCTTCATCAGCGGACGCGAGCCGGCGCTACGGATGAAGGCGATGATCTTGGCCACCGCCGGATCGGATCCGAATTCACGCGCCACCGCCTCGATCCGATCCTTGTGATGGCCAGGCGTCAGGAACAGGCTCCGGTAGGCCTGCCGCAGGCGCTGGATGTCGAAGCGCGAGAAGCCGCGCCGGCGCAACCCGATCACGTTGAGCCCGTCGAGCGCACCGCGCTGGCCGATCGCAAATCCGAACGGAATGACATCGGCGCCGATGCCGGTCATGCCGGCGATCATGGCGCACTCGCCAATACGCACGAACTGATGCACGGCGGAATGGCCGCCGAACACGACATTGTCCTCGACCACGACGTGGCCGCCGAGCACCGCATTGTTGGCCATGGTGACGTGGTTGCCGACCTTGCAGTCATGGCCGACATGGCTGCCGACCATGAACATGCATTTGTCGCCGACCTCGGTGACGCCGCGGTCGTCCTCGGTGCCGGTATTCATCGTCACGCTTTCGCGGATTTCGCAATCCGCACCGATGAGGAGGCGGGTAGGACCGCCGCGATATTTCATCGATTGCGGCGGCGTACCGAGCGAGCTGAAGGGATAGACGACCGTGCGCGCACCGATCGTCGTGTATCCGTCGACATGGACATGGGCGATCAGCCGGCAGCCGTCGGCGATCGTCACGTTGGGACCGACCACGCAATAAGGTCCGATGGTGACGTCCTTGCCGATTGACGCGCCGTTGGCGACACGCGCACTGGGGTCGATGATGGTCATCCTGGAATCATCCGTTCACAATCATGGCGCCGACTTCGGCCTCGGCAACAATATCGCCCTGCACGCGCGCTTCCCCGGTGTACCACCAGATGTTCCGCCGCCGCGCCTTCTTCGTCATATGATATTCGAGCGTGTCCCCCGGCCGAACCTGCTTACGGAATTTCGCCTTGTCGATGGTCATGAAGAACACCGATTTGGACGGCCCGCCGGTCGCGCCCGAGCATATGCACAGAACGCCGGCCGTCTGCGCCATTCCCTCGATCATCAGCACGCCGGGGAAAATCGGGTTGTCCGGGAAATGGCCAAGGAACTGCGGTTCGTTGGCGGTAACGTTCTTGACGCCGATCCCAAATTCGTCGCTCCGCATGCTGTGTACGCGGTCGATCATCAGGAAAGGAAAGCGATGCGGCAGGACTTCCAGGATTTTGATGATGTCGGCCGCTTCGACCACGCTCGGGGCTTCATTCATCGGGGCGCTCATTCGTCGGTTTCTTTGCCGGCATTCACATGATCCCTGCGCCGGCCCAGACGCTCCAGCGCGAAGATTTCCCGCATCCAGATTTTCGCCGGCTTGGCCGGCGAACCGCCCCAGCGCGCGCCGCGCGGAATGTTGTTATTGACGTTGCTGCCCGCGGCCACCTGCGCGCCCTCGGCAATCACGACGTGATTGTTGATCGCAATCTTGCCGCCGAGGGCGACAAAATCCTCGAGCGTCACGCTACCGGCAATCGCGCAATGCGCTACGATCACGCAATGACGGCCGATCGCGACGTTGTGCCCGATCTGCACGAGATTGTCGATCTTGGTGCCCTCGCCGATCACGGTGTCGCGGATGGCGCCGCGGTCGATCGTGGTACCGGCGCCGATCTCGACGTCATCCTGGATGATCACGCGACCGATTTGCGGCACCTTGCCGTGCCCGGTCGGGCTCATCACAAACCCGAAGCCGTCCTGGCCAATACTGCAGCCGGGATGGACGGTCACCCGGTCCCCGATGATGGCGTGGGTCATGGAGACGTTCGCGCCGATCGAACAGCCGCGGCCGATCTTGACGTGCGGACCGATCACCGCCCCCGCCCCGATCACGCTGCCGGTGCCGATCTCCGCATGCGGGCCGATCACCGCCCCCGGATCGATCACGACGCCCGGTTCGATGCGGGCGGCCGGGTGCACGAAGGAGCCCGGTGCGATGCCTTCGGCGGCGAACATGGAGGCTGGACGAAGGGCCTCGGGAAACAGTTCGCGTGCGATGGCGACGAAAGCGCGATAGGGGTGCGGCGTGACCAGCAGCGCCAGGTACGCGGGCGCGCGGGCGGCGAAGCGTTCTGAAATCAGGCAAAGCCCGGCACGGGTCGTGGCGAGCTGCTCGACATAGGCGGGATTGTCCAGGAAGCACAGGTCGTAGGGACCCGCCCGATCGAGCGCGGCGATGCCGCCGAGCGGCCGGTCTGGCTCGAACGCGCCACGCGGGGTACCGCCGGTGCGGGCGGCGATGGCGCCGGCGGTCAGGCCAGTCGCGGGTTTGAAGAAGATCGGCTCGCTCATACGATCAGTATAGCGGCCTGCGACCGCGTCGCGATCAGAATCGGGTACCGCCGCCGAACCGGAATTCCTGCACCCGGTCGTAGCCTTCCTTGGTCAGCGGGATCGCATAATCGAACCGCAACGGGCCGAACGGCGAGTCCCAGATCAGGCCGACGCCGACCGAGGAGCGGACCTTGTTGGTATCGGCGAGCAGGATGGTTTCCGTGCTGCTGGGGTTCGAAACCGGCCCCTTGTAATCCCACAGCGAGCCTGCATCGGCGTAGACCGCGCCGCGCATGCCGACGTCTTTCGGGATGAAATAGAGCGGCACCTGGAATTCGACGCTCGCGCCCCAATACATCGTGCCGCCGAGCGCGTCCTGCGTCGTGCCGGAGGTCAGGTCGCGCGGACCGAGGCCGGCCGAGGCAAAGCCGCGCACAAGATTCGGCCCCATCTTGAAGTGATCGAGCATGCGCACTTCCTTGCCGCCCCAGCCCGCAATGTGGCCGCCCTGCAGGCGGAACACCGTGACGATGTCTGGGATCATTTCGGTGTAGAAGCGCGCATCGACCGTGCTGCGGACGTAGTTCACGTCGCCGCCGATGCCGGCTAGATCCTGCTTGGTATCGATCATGATACCGCGGGTCGGGTTCTTGTTGTTGTCGAGCGTGTTGTAGACGAGCGTGTAGCCGACGAGCGAAGTCAGGACCGGGCCCTGCGCCAGTTCGAGGCGCACCGGCAGCGAGGCCTCGCCGTCCGAATAGCAACCCTGTTTCGGCGTGTAGGTCGTCGAGCAGTTGTTGTACTGGCTCGGCAGCGTGATTTCCTGCTGATAGGCCTGGTAGCGCAACTGGATTGCGAGATCCTCGCGCAGCGTGAAGCCGAGCCGCGTGCCGCCGCCGTAGGTCTTGGTAGCATAGGATTGATAGTTGCTCGCCTCGCGCTCCTTGGCGAAGACGTCAAGCCCGAGCGCGACGCGATAGCCCATCAGGTAGGGTTCGACGAAGCTGAGTTCGACACCGCGCGCCTTTTCGCCGTACTGGACGGCGGCGCGGGCGAACTGGCCGCGGCCGAGCAGGTTGCGCTCGCCGATGGAGGCTTCGGCCATGAAGCCGTCGGCGGTCGAATAGCCGCCGCCGATCGAGAATTCGCCGGTAGAGGTTTCCTCGACCTCGACATTGAGCACCACGCGGTCGGGCGCGGAGCCCGGCTCATTGGTGATTTTGACGGACTTGAAGAAGTTCAGATTCTTCAGGCGCCGTTCGGCGCGGTCGACCAGCGCGCGGTTATAGGCGTCACCCTCAGCAATATCGAATTCGCGGCGGATCACGTAGTCGCGCGTGCGGGTATTGCCGCGAATCTGGATGCGCTCGATATAGGCGCGCGCGCCCTCTTCCACCACGAACGCGATATTGACGCGCTGGCCTTCAAAATCGCGGTCACCACGCGGCCGCACCGACGCGAACGGATAGCCGTATTTGGCGATCGCGATCGACATCTCCTCGACGCTCTTCTCGACCGCCTCGGCATTATAGAAGTCCCCGGCCTTCACGCGCAGTGCGCTGCGCAGCACCTCGGGGTCGACCGCGCGCACGTTCGACTGGATGTCGACGGCACCGAAGCGGTAGCGCGCACCCTCATCGATCGTGAACGTGACGATAAAACCCTTCTCCGACGGATCGTATTCGGAGGCGGCCGACACGATCTGCACATCGGCAAAGCCGTGCTTGAGATAGAAGCGACGCAGCAGATCGCGATCGGCCTCGATGCGGTCGGGGTCGTAGATGTCGCTGTTCTTGAGGAAACTCAGGATGTTGGTTTCGCTCGTCTTGATGGCGTCCTTCAGACGCTGGTCGGCATAGGACTTGTTGCCGACGAAACGGATCTTCTTGACGCCGGTCTTCTGGCCTTCAACGATTTCAAAGACGAGGTCGACGCGGTTGTTCGGAAGCTCGATGATCTTCGGCGTCACCGAAATGTCGAAGCGGCCCGCGCGGCGATAGATTTCAACGATGCGCTGCACGTCGGACTGCACGATCGGACGCGAAAAGGTGCCGCGCGCGCGCGACTGGACCTCGAGCGTCAATTGCTCGTCCTTGACGCGCTTGTTGCCCTCGAAGGCGATGCGATTGATGACCGGATTTTCGATGACCGTGACGATGAGCCGCCCGCCGGCCTGACGGATACGCACGTCCTGGAACAGTCCGGTCGCGTAGAGACCCTTCAGACCCTGGTCGATCGTGGCGGCATCGAAACGGCCGCCGGGGCCCGGCCGGAAATAGGAGCGGATCGTGTCGACTTCGACACGGCGATTGCCTTCGACCACGACATTTGCGGACTGGGCATAGGCATAGGTTGGCGCCACAACGCTGGACGCAACACCGAAAACGGCCCCCCCGAGGAGAAAGGCGCCAACGCCAAGCCCTCGTACTAACCGCGCACCAATTCCCATGCGCACGCGCCCTTTATCCTGCCCTCAGGCCACCCTGCGTGATCTTAAGACCTTGTTAAGACTCGCTTCTTCTACAGGATTTGCTTCCTCATGCAAACCCATTGATCGTCTAGTTCGCCTTTACCCTCAATACGTTGCTGCCATGCCACAAAATCTGGGGCATTACGAGCCGACGGTCCGTAGGAAGTGCATTATGTCGTTGCGAGTTGCAAAGATCATTAACGCCAGAATAAGGAAAACACCGACCCGGAACCCCATTTCCTGTGCATAATCAGACAGGGGCCGGCCGCGAAGAGCCTCCACCAGATAGAACAAAAGGTGACCGCCATCGAGCATCGGGATCGGAAACAGGTTGAGCAGTCCGATCGACACGGAAAGAACCGCCGCAAGATGGAAGACGGCGCTTAAACTGATGGTTGCAACCTGCCCGGACACCTGCGCGATGCGCAGCGGACCGCCGAGCTGCTCGGCGGATTCCCGGCCGACCACGATCCGCCCGAGATAGGTCAGCGTCTGCTTGGCCACAAACCACGTCTCGCCGACACCCATGCTCACCGCAGTAAACGGATCGACCTTCTTGAACTTTGCCTCGCCCGGGGCGAGCGACCGCCGCACGCCGAGAATGCCGAGCTTGTGGACGTTACCGAATGCGTCCTTTTCCTCGCGCAGTTCCGGGCGGGCGGTAATCTCGATCTGCGTCCCGTTGCGCTCGATCCCGAAGCGCAGCTCCTCGCCAGCATTCGTCGATACCGTGCGCTGCATGTCGGAAAAATTTTCAATCGCGCTGCCGTTGATCGTGACGACGGTGTCGCCGGCGCGGAATCCGGCGCGTTCGGCGACGCTGCCGGGCAGCACCTCGTCGATCCGCGCGGTCGTATCGCTTTTCCCGACCAGCATGAAAATGGCGGCGAAGATCACGATCGCCAGGATGAAATTCGCGATCGGCCCGGCCGCCACGATCGCGGCGCGGTTGCGGACCGGCTGATCGAAAAAGCTGACCCTGCGCTCGGCGGCTGACATGCGGGCCAGGGCCTCCTGGTCGGGCACGCTTGCGGCATTGTCGTCGCCGAAGAACTTCACATAGCCGCCGAGCGGTATGGCGGACACTTTCCAGCGCGTACCGTGCCGGTCGGTGAAGCCGAACAATTCAGGTCCGAACCCGACTGAGAAGACGAGCACCCGTACCCCGCACCAGCGCGCGACCATGAAATGCCCGAGCTCGTGGAAAAACACGACGATCGTCAGAACGAACAGGAACGGCAGCAGCGCGCCGGTAAATCCTCCGCCCCACAGATTCAGCGGGCCCAGAAAATCAAACATGACAGCAGCTTCCCCAGTTCTTCTTGAGGCCGACTAGCGATCCTTGGCGGCGACTTCCGGCAGGAGCGCGGTGGCAAGCGAGCGGGCGGTCTGGTCCACGACAAGCGCCTCGTCGATTGTGGCGGGTTCCCCGAAAACGCCATCGCGCGCGGCGGCGTCAAGGGTGCGCTCCACCAACGCGGCAATGGCGGCGAAACCGAGGCGCGCATCGAGAAACGCGCGCACGGCGATCTCGTTGGCGGCGTTGAGCACGGTCGGGGCTGCGCCGCCGGTTTCCAGCGCACTGCGCGCCAGCGAAAGCGCGGGAAAACGCCTGGTATCGGGCTGTTCAAAATCGAGACGTCCGACGTTAGTCCAATCGAGCCGGGCCGCAGAGGATGCGAGCCGGTCGGGCCAGGCCAGGCAATGGGCGATCGGCACGCGCATGTCGGGCGGGCCGAGCTGCGCGACGGTCGAACCGTCGCTGAATTCCACCAGTCCGTGCACGATCGATTGCGGGTGGACGAGAACATCGATGCGCTCGGACGGCATGCCAAACAGATGGTGCGCTTCGATCAGTTCCAGCCCCTTGTTCATCAGCGTGGCGGAATCGATCGTCACCTTCGCGCCCATCGACCAGTTCGGGTGCCGCAGCGCCTGTTCCTTCGTCGCCGCGCGGATCGCCTCGACCGGCCAGGTGCGGAACGGTCCGCCGGACGCTGTCAATACGATGCGTGCGACGTCGTCGCGATGCCCGGCGCCAAGCGCCTGGAAGATGGCGTTATGTTCGGAATCCACCGGCAAGAGGGTCGCGTCGCGGACGGCGGCCTCGCGCATGAAGACCGCGCCGGCGCACACCAGACATTCCTTGTTCGCCAGCGCGAGCATGGGTCCGCGTCTGAGCGCGGCGAGCGTCGGCTTGAGCCCGGTCGCGCCGCTGATCGCAGCCATCACCCAGTCGGCCGGTCGCTCAGCCGCCTCCACGAGCGCATCGGGTCCCGCCGTGGCCTCGATCGAGGTTCCGGCGAGTGCGGATTTCAGTTCGCCGTAGGCAGCGGGATCGGCAATGGCCGCCATGCGCGCACCGAGCAGACGGGCGCATTGCGCAAGCGCTTGCGCGTTGCTGTTGGCGGTGACGGCTTCGACCCGGTAGCGATGCGGTTCGCGCCGGATCAGGTCGATCGTGCTGGTGCCGATCGAGCCGGTGGCGCCAAGGATGGTAACCGAGCGTACGGGTGCGAGATCGGCCCGGCCCGCCCGCTCCTGCAGTACGCTCCGCGTCATGCAATCACCACGCGATGAGACCGGCGGCTGGCGACTGTCCGCCCGAGCGCAGCAGGCCGATGACAACGGCGGCTGTGACCGCGGTGACGAACCCGTCAATGCGGTCCATGACGCCGCCATGCCCGGGTATGAGCGCGCTCGAATCCTTGGCGTTGAACTGACGTTTCAGGTGCGATTCAAAAAGGTCGCCGGCCTGCGAAACGGCCGACAATACGAACGCAATCGCCGCGATCTTGCCGGCCGCCGCGACATTATCGGGCCAGAGCACGGCGAGGCCGGCCAGCACCGCCGCAAGACTGCCGCCGATGGCGCCCGACCAGGTCTTGTTGGGGCTGATGGCGGGCGCGAGCTTAGGGCCGCCGAGCGCGCGGCCGACGAAATAGGCTAGGATGTCGGTCGCCCACACGACGGCGAACACGAACAGGATCGCCCTCATCCCGATCTGGTCGTTATCGCGCAGCAGCGGCGGCGCAAGCAGCAGCGCGCCGGCATAAGCGAGGCCGGCGGCGGTCCAGACCGGCTTGCGCGCGGCGATGATGCCCGCGGCGACCGCGCCAAGCACGAGGATCAGCAAGGCAAAACCGCTGTGCTCGACGATCGCAAGGACCGCGCCGATCGCAAGCGCGCCAAGCCCGGTGACAAGCAATCCGTAATGGTCGGCCGGCTCGATCAGCCGCAGCCATTCCCACCAGACGAGCAGCGAGACAGCAGTCCAGAACAACGCAAACGCGCCGCCGCCGAGATAGGTGGTGCCGAGTGCGACCGCCGCAAGCACGATTCCCGAAACGATGCGCAGGACGAGATTGTGTGCGGCTCCCAGGCTTGTCGCCATATCTGGCCCTGTCGCCGGGTTGCCTCCTGCCATCGGTCAGGACCCTACTTTGGCAGTAAGGCCGCCGAACCGACGCTCGCGGCGCCCGAAATCGGCGATCGCGGATTCGAGCGCATTGCGATCGAAGTCGGGCCAGAAAGTCGGAACGAAAATCAGCTCGCTATAGGCGGACTGCCAGAGCAGAAAATTCGAAAGCCGCGACTCCCCGCTGGTGCGGATGATCAGATCCGGGTCGGGAATGTCGGGCGCATCGAGATGGCGCGCCAGGGCGTCGGCGTTGATCGATTGCGGATCGAGGCTGCCGGCGGCCACGAGTTCGGCCATGCGGCGCGCTGCGCGTGCAATCTCCTGCCGGGCGCCGTAATTGAATGCAACCACGAGCGTGAGCCCGGTATTCGCCCGCGTCAGTTCCTCGGCCTCTTCAAGCAATCGCCGCACGTCGTCGTCGAGGCCTTCCCGTTCCCCGATCACGCGCACGCGCACGCCGCTCCGATGCAATTCGGCCAGATCGTTGCGGATGAAGCGGCGCAGCAATCCCATCAGGTCGCGGACCTCGCTGGCGGGCCGCGACCAGTTCTCGGTGCTGAAGGAGAAGATCGTCAGGAAGCCGATGCCGAGCTCGCCGGCCGCGCGCACCGTGCGCCGCAACGCCTCGACGCCGCGGCGATGGCCCTCGCTGCGCGGCAAGCCGCGCGCCGCGGCCCACCGGCCGTTGCCGTCCATGATGACGGCGACGTGGCGGGGGACTTCGAGCCCTCCAATCGCGTTCGTGACGACGTCCGGTTTTGACATCCCAATCGTCTGCGTCGTTCTGTCCTCAAACGGTGAGGATTTCCTTTTCCTTGGTCGCGAGAAACTGATCGACCTCGTGGATCATCTGGTCGGTCGTCTTCTGGATTTCGGCTGAAATCCGCTCGTGGTCGTCCTGGCTGATCTTGTGGTCCTTCTCGAGCTTCTTGACGACGTCGAGACCATCGCGGCGGACATGGCGCACGGCGACACGCGCGGCTTCGGCGTACTTGTGCGCGACCTTGACGAGCTCCTTGCGGCGCTCCTCGTTCAGTTCGGGGATACGCAGACGGATGGTCTGGCCCTCGGTTTGCGGATTGAGGCCGAGATTGGCGTTGGTGATCGCCTTTTCCGTGGCATGCACGAGCGACTTGTCCCACACCGAGACGGTGATCATGCGCGGCTCGGGCACGCTGACGGTCGCCACCTGGTTGAGCGGCATGTGGCTGCCATAGGCCTCGACCTGCACCGGATCGAGCAGATGGGCGGACGCGCGGCCGGTGCGCAAACCCGCAAGCTCGGTCTTGAGGACCTGCAGGGCGCCCTGCATCCGCCGCTTGATTTCGTTGATGTCGTGCGTGGTCGCGGTCATTGGCTTCTCTCAAGTTCCTGTCGCGGCCGCGCAGGCGTCCGCAGAAGTCTCCAGGGCGCGTCGTCCGCACCGCCGCCGGCGCGTCAATCGCTGACGAACGTCGCCCGGCCCTCTCCCCGCAGGACCGCCGTGATGGCGTTCGCACCGGCAATCGAGAAGACGATGATAGGCATACGGTTCTCGCGGGCAAGCGCGAACGCGGTGCCATCCATCACCTTGAGGTCCTTCTCGATTGCCTCGCGGTGGGTCAGCTGGTCGTAGCGGCGGGCCGCCGGATCGCGCCTGGGGTCGGCGCTGTAGACGCCGTCGACATTGGTCGCCTTGAGGACGGCGTCGCAGCCAAGCTCGGCGGCGCGCAGGACGGCGGTCGTGTCGGTCGTGAAATAGGGATTGCCGGTACCGCCGGCCAGGACCACGATGCGGCCCAGTTCGAGGTGCTTGCGGGCGCGCTGGATCGAATAGGGTTCGCACACCTGCGGCATGACGATGGCCGAGAGCGTACGGGCCGGCGCGCCCGCCCGCGCGATCGCGGTCTCGAGCGCAAGGCCGTTCATGACGGTCGCCAGCATGCCCATCATGTCCCCGGTTTCGCGCGACACTCCGCGCGCGGAAACCTCGACGCCGCGGAAAATATTGCCGCCGCCAACGACGACCGCGACGGCGCAGCCGAGCGCCTGCGCGCACACGAGATCTGCGGCAAAGCGGTCGATGGTCGGCTGGTCGATGCCGGAGCCGGCGGCGCCCGCGAGCGCCTCGCCGGACAGTTTCACCATAACGCGGCGATGAATGGGCGCGGACGTCACGTTTCGGCCTCCCCGCCGGTTTTGGGCCTGCTAGGATTTCGCCGCGGCAGCGACCTCGGCGGCGAAATCGCTCTCCTGCTTCTCGATGCCCTCGCCGAGCGCAAAGCGTACAAAGCCCGCGATCTTCACCGGCGCCCCGACCTTGCCTTCCGCGGCCTTGAGCGCCTGCGCGACGGACTTGTCGGGCTCATGGATATAAGCCTGCTCGAGCAGACAGACCTCCTTGTAGAAGGTCTTCAGGCCGGACTCGACGATCTTCTCGATGACATTCTCCGGCTTGCCCTGCTGGCGATACTTGTCGGCAAGGACGTCCTTCTCGCGCCGCACCACCATTGGATCGAGGCCGGCGGCTTCGACCGCCTGCGGATTGGCGGCGGCGACATGCATGGCGAGGAGCCGTCCGAGCGCGGTCAGCTCAGCGGCATTGCCCGTGGATTCGAGCGCGACCAGCACGCCGATCTTGCCGAGGCCGTCGGACACCGAATTGTGCACGTAGCTGCCGATCGCCCCTTTGGCGACCGAGACGCCGGCGGCGCGACGCAGCGTCATGTTTTCGCCGATCGTTGCGATCGAGGCCGAGAGGGCCTCGGCCACGGTCATGCTGCCGGCCTTGGCGGCGTTGATCTTGTCGATCTCGGTGCCCGCGCTCAGCGCGACGTCCGCGATCAACTTCACCAGACCCTGGAACTGCTCGTTGCGTGCCACGAAGTCGGTTTCGGCATTGACCTCCACGACGGCACCCTTGGTGCCGGCAATGGCGATGCCGATCAGTCCCTCGGCGGCGACGCGGCCGGCCTTCTTGGCGGCCTTGGCGAGGCCTTTCTTGCGCAGCCAGTCGACCGCGGCCTCCATGTCGCCCTTGGTCTCGTTGAGCGCGGCCTTGCAGTCCATCATGCCTGCGCCGGTCTTCTCGCGCAGTTCCTTGACCATCGCGGCGGTGATTTCAGCCATGATCCGATCCAAATCCCGATAAATTGACAAGAACGCACGGCCTGTGCGGCCGCGCGCGCCTCATTACTCCGCTTCCGCGGTGAAGCCCTTGGCCTGGGCGATCCAGCCCTCGACACGGCCCGGCAGACCGACCTCTTCGCCGATCTTGTGGGCGGCGGCCGGCTTGAGGTCGGCGATCTGCCAGTAATGGAAGATGCCGAGATCGTTGAGCTTCTTTTCGATCGCCGGAGACACGCCGGCGAGCTTCTTGAGATCGTCGGCAACGCCACGCGGTCCCGGCAAAGCCTCGAACTCGTCGTCGACCTTCGGCAGCTCTTCGAGGATCGGGGCGGTCTGCGCGCCGGCGTCGAAGCCACGCTCGCCCTGTGAGCGCGAAATGCCGTCGATGGCGGCCTTGGCGATGAGATCGCAATAGAGCGAAATCGCGCGCGAGGCGTCGTCATTGCCCGGAACGGGGAAATTGATTCCGTCCGGATCGCAATTGGTATCGACCACGGCGGCGACCGGGATATTTAGGCGCTGCGCTTCCTTGATCGCGATATCTTCCTTGTTGGTGTCGATCACGAACAGCAGGTCCGGCAGGCCGCCCATGTCCTTGATGCCGCCGAGCGAGCGATCGAGCTTGTCGCGTTCGCGCTGCAGGTCGAGACGCTCTTTCTTGGTGTAGCCGCCGATCTCGTTCGACGAGAGCATTTCCTCGAGCTTGCGCAGGCGCTGGATCGAGCCGGAAATGGTCTTCCAGTTGGTCAGCGTGCCGCCGAGCCAGCGCGAATTGACGTAATACTGCGCGCAGCGCTTAGCGGCGTCGGCCACAGGGTCCTGCGCCTGCCGCTTGGTGCCTACGAACAGGATGCGGCCGCCCTTGGAGACGGTGTCGGAAATCGCCTGCAGCGCGCGGTGCAGCATCGGCACGCTCTGCGCGAGGTCGATGATGTGGATGTTGTTGCGGGTGCCGAAGATGTAATTGCCCATCTTCGGGTTCCAGCGGTGGGCCTGATGGCCGAAATGCACGCCAGCTTCCAAAAGCTGACGCATCGAAAAGTCAGGAAGCGCCATTCGTCTTCTCCGGTTGAGCCGCCGCGGACCTGTGGACCTTCCGGACTGGAAGGCCACCGGACGGCTTCATCGGCCCATTGTCGGGGCCGAAAGCCACAGTCCGCGTGTGAGATTGAGCGGCTGTATAGCCGTGCGGGCCGGCCGAGGCAAGGAAAAGGGTTTTCCCGGCCAGTCAGGGTCCCGCAGCCCCAAAACGCCGACGCCGCAAGACCCGAATCGACCCCCAGGAAGCTCGTCGGTTAGCCGGCCTCCGCGCGGGGCGGTTCGGAGTGTTTCGGGGCGGCCGGCTTGCCCTGATCCGTCCCCTGGCTGCTCCGCAGCAGGCTGCCGGCAATGTCGTTGAGCGAAGGCCGCGGCAGGGCCGCGAACGGCAGTGGGCGGGTGATGTCCAGTGCCGCGAGGCCAAGCCGCGCCGTCAAAAGACCGTTCAGGACGCCCTCGCCCAGCCGCGCCGAGAGCTTGGCCGCGAGGCCGTGCCCGATGACCTGCTGGATCAGGCTGTCGGTCATCGCCATGCCGCCGGTGACCGCCAGATGCGAAACCATGTGCCGGAAGAGCCGGATCATGCCAAGCGCTCCCGGCCGCGAGCCGTAAAGGTTCGCAAGCCTGCGCATCAGTGAGACGGCATTGATCAGGACGAACACCATGTCGATGGCCGCACGCGGGCTCACCGCGGTGACGATCGAGACCCGGCGCGCGGCGGTGCCGATTATCCGGCGGGCCTCGGCGTCGAGCGGCTCCATCAGTTCGCGTTCGGCAAGCTGGACGAGGTCGCGCCCGTCGATGATGTCGGAGCGCAGGTCCTCCAGATGGCGCCGCCCGCGCGCAAGCCGCGGGATGCGGCGGGTCTGCGACAACAATGCGGCGACAACCGCCTGCCCCTCCTTGCGGTCGTCGGAGGCAATCGCGGCCGCCGCGCGTGTGCGGATCGCATCGACCGATGCCAGCCGCGCAAGGCCGACCGCTTCACGAATGAGGATGACGGTCAGGGCGACGCCGGCGGTGACGGTGAGCGCGACGCCGACCCAGCCGGCCGGCTGCGCATAACTGAACAAATCCGAGATCAGGCGCACGATCGCAAGCGCAAGCCCGAGCAGAACGAGGCCGGAGACCGACGTCCAGAACAGCCCGCCCCAGCGCAGCCGGCGGCGCGGCGCGGGTTCGGGGAGCACCAGAGCGGTGCCGGCGGTGTCCTCGCCGGCGAGCGCAAGCGGCGGCAATTCGGCGCGTTCGAGCCGCACGCGCGGATCGCTGGGCGAAAAGGTTGCAGGGTCGCGGCCCCTGTCCGACGCGATCATTGCAAGCGGTCCCCGATAATGAATTGCAGCGCGCGATCGAAGCGAATATGCGGCAAGGCCGCGCCCCCGGCATCGGTCTTCTCGAGCGCCGGAGGCCGGAAGCGAAGAAAACGCAGAGCCGCGTCCGTATTTCCAGCAGCAGCCCGGTTCTCGAAGATGGCACCGGGATCTGTCGGCAGATCGCCCGGAAAGACGACGACGTCGGTCTCCCCGTCGAACACCCGGCCGCCCGATGTCTCCCCGGCCGCCGCCCGTCCGAGGATCGACGGCAAGGATTCGACGCCCTGTCCGACCATGGCTTCCTGGGTTGCACGCACGGCGGCAAGCGCGATCACGTCGATCTGCGCCCCGGAAAACTTCGCGCGCTCGGTCGCGCCCTGCACCATCGTCTGCAGGATCGCCTCCAGCCGGTCATGATTGGAATGATGCAGGTGATCGGCCTTCGTGGCGGCGAACAGCACCCGGTCGGCACGCGGGCGAAACAGCGTGCTCAGCAAGGTGCGGCGGCCAATCTGGAAGCAGTCGAGGATATCGGTGAGCGCGGCCTGCAGGTCGCGCACCGCGTGATGGCCGGCATTGAATGCGGCGAGCGCATCGACAAGCACAATCTGGCGGTCGAGCCGCTGGAAATGTTCGACGAAGAACGGCTTCACCACATAGTCCTTATAGGCCTCGTAGCGCCGCGCCATCATCGCCCAGTGCGAATCCGGCGGGCGGACTGCGTCCTCCGGCAATTCGAGCGGCGCGAACGTGAGCGCGGGCGAGCCTTCGAGGTCGCCCGGCATCAGGAAGCGCCCCGGCGGCAGCACGCTCATGGCGAAGCGATCGTCGCGGCAGGCGCGCAGATATTCGGTGAACAGTTTCGCCGAGGCGATGGCGCGGTTTTCGTCCGTCGGCGCCATCGGATCGGTCGCGGCGAGGTCCCGGTGCCAGTTGGCGGCGAGCGCCGCGCGCGGCGTCTCGCGCGAGCGCTGCACGCTTTCCGCCGACCAGCGCTCGTAGGACATGCCGAGCAGCGGCAGGTCGAGCAGCCACTCGCCGGGATAATCGACGATGTCGAGCGTCAGCGTCCGCTCGGCGCCGCTTCCGGACTGATAATCGATGATGACGCGCAGTTCGCTGATCTGGCGCGTGGAGTCGGGCCAGCGCCGTTCGTCGACCAGGGCCCGGATGTGATTTTCATAATCGAAGCGCGGTACGTTGTCGTCGGGCTGCGGCGCCAGCCGCACATTGGCGATGCGACCATCAGCATAGGCGCCAAACAGCGGAAAGCGCCCGCCGCGCAGAAGACCGTGCACCAGCGCGGTGATGAATACGGTCTTTCCGGCGCGCGAAAGGCCGGTAATGCCGAGCCGGACGGTCGGCTGGAGGAGATGCTGGCCGTACTCGACGAGCGCGCGCGCCGCCAGCGCCGCCTGATCGGCAAGACGCGCGATTGTCGTGGTCACGGGCGGCAAGGGTTGGCGACCTGTGTCATGGCTCTGAATTAGTCATCGCGTCCCGCAGTACAAGTGCGGCGTTACAGAGCCTCCACCGACACCACGCCCGGGACCGCCTTGATCGCGCCGGCAAGCTGCGGCGACACGCGGAAGCGACCGGGCAGCTTCACTTCCACCTCCGCGCCGCCCTCCATCAGCAGGATCATGCTGACGTCGCCGTCGCCGCGCGCCTCGAGGCGGCGCGAAATGGCGTCGAGCGGCGCCGGATCGCGCACGAAAATACGCAGGCTTTTCTGAATTTTCTCGGCCACTTTTTCCAGCGGCTCGGCGGTCTGGATGCGTGCGCGCACCTCGTCGCCCTGTGCCTCGGCGGACAGGAACAGAAGCACTGCCGAGCCCGGCTCAAGGATGTCGCGGTATTGCTGCAGCCCCTCCGAGAAAATCACCGCCTCGTACTGGCCGGACGGGTCGGACAGGCCGATGATGCCCATCTTGCTGCCGGATTTGGTGCGCCGTTCGGTGCGCGAGACGACGGTCGCGGCGGTGCGGCCGGCACTCGCGCCGTTCTTGACCGAGCGCGCAAACTCCGCCCAGGTCTGCACCTGCATACGCGCGAGCGCGCCCGCATAGTCGTCGAGCGGATGTCCGCTGAGGAAAAAGCCGACGGAATCGTATTCGCGCTGCAGCCGTTCGCCCGGCAGCCATGGCTCGACCGATGGCAGGCGCAACGGCTCGGCGCCGCCGGGGCCGCCGAACAATTCGTTCTGGCCGAGCGTCGCCGTTTCGTGCGCGCGCTGCGCCGCCGACAGCACGGTCTCGACGGCGGCGAAGGCGCACGCGCGGTTCGGCTCCAGCGCATCGAAGGCGCCGGCCGCGGCGAGGCTTTCCAGCACACGCTTGTTGACCGCGCGCGGATTGATGCGGCTTGCAAAGTCGGACAGGTCGCGGAACGGCCGTTCGCCACGGGCGGCGACGATCGCTTCCACCGCCTGCGCGCCCACGCCCTTGAGCGCGGCCAGCGCATAATGGATGGTGTTGCCGGTGCAGTCGAAGGTCACACCCGACCGGTTGATCGAAGGCGCCTCGACCTTGATGCCGAGCCGTTCAGCTTCGGCACGGAACTCGGCGAGCTTGTCGGTATTGCCCATGTCGAGCGTCATCGAGGCGGCAAGGAATTCGACCGGATAATTCGCCTTCATATAGGCGGTCTGATAGGCGACGAGCGCGTACGCGGCCGCGTGGCTCTTGTTGAAGCCGTACTCGGCAAAGCGTTCGAGCAGATCGAAGATCGCATCGGCCTGCTCGCGCCCAATCCCGTTCTTTATCGCGCCCTCGACGAACACCGTGCGCTGTTCCTGCATCTCCTTGCGGATCTTCTTGCCCATAGCGCGGCGCAGGAGGTCGGCTTGCCCGAGCGTGTAGCCGGCGAGCAATTGCGCCGCCTGCATCACCTGTTCCTGATAGACGATGACACCGAACGTCTCTTTCAGGATCGGCTCGAGCTTCGGATGGATATAATCCGGCTTTTCCTGGCCGTGCTTGCGCAGGCAATAAGTCGGGATGTTGGCCATCGGCCCCGGCCGGTAGAGCGCGACGAGCGCGATGATGTCCTCGAAGCGGTCCGGGCGCATGTCGAGCAGCGCGCGCCGCATGCCCGCACTTTCCAGTTGGAAGATGCCCACCGCTTCGGCGCGGGCCAGAAGGTCATAGGTCCTGGCGTCGTCGAGCGGGATCGCCGCCAGATCGAGATCGACGTCGCGCCTGCGTACGAGATCGGCTGCGCGCCGCAGCACGGTGAGCGTCTTCAGGCCGAGGAAGTCGAACTTCACAAGGCCCGCCTGCTCGACCCATTTCATGTTGAACTGAGTGACGGGCATGTCCGATTTCGGATCGCGGTAGAGCGGTACGAGCTCCGAGAGCGGGCGGTCACCGATCACGAGGCCGGCGGCATGCGTTGAGGCATGGCGCGTCAGCCCTTCGAGCTTCTGGGCGATGTCGAAGGCGCGCCGTACCACGGGGTCGGCGTCGCGCGCGGCCTGCAATTGCGGCTCGCCCTCGATTGCGCGCGACAGCGTGACCGGATGGGCCGGGTTCTGCGGCACGAACTTGCACAGCTTGTCGACCTGCCCGTAGGGCATCTGCAGCACGCGCCCGACGTCGCGCAGCACCCCGCGCGCCTGCAGCGTGCCGAACGTGATGATCTGAGCGACTTGATCGCGGCCATAGCGCTCCTGCACGTAGCGGATCACCTCATCGCGGCGATCCTGGCAGAAGTCGATATCGAAGTCCGGCATCGATACGCGCTCGGGATTGAGAAAGCGTTCGAACAGGAGCCCGAAGCGGATCGGGTCGAGATCGGTGATCGTGAGCGCGTACGAAACGAGCGAGCCCGCACCGGAGCCGCGGCCCGGACCGACGGGAATGCCCTGCGCCTTCGCCCACTGGATGAAGTCGGCGACGATCAGGAAGTAGCCCGGATATTTCATGCGCGCGATCACATCGAGCTCGAAGGCGAGCCGCTTGTGATAGTCGTCCTCACTCGTGTCCGGCGCGATGCCGTGGCGGACGATCTTCTGGCGCAGGCCCTCCTCGGCCCGCTTCTTCAGTTCGGCAGCCTCGTCGACCGCCTCGTCGCCGACGGTGAAGCGCGGCAGGATCGGCTTGTGGGTGCGCGGGCGGAAGCTGCAGCGCTGCGCGATCTCCACCGTGGAGGCGAGCGCCTCCGGCAGATCGGAGAACAGCGTCTTCATTTCCGCACGCGTCTTGAAGCGGTGTTCCGGCGTGAGCTGACGGCGGGCGGACTCGGCGAGCACGCGGCCCTCGGCGATGCAGATCAGGGCATCGTGCGCTTCGTAGTCTTCCGCACCGGCGAAAAATGGCTCGTTGGTCGCCACGAGCGGCAGGCTGTGCGTGTGTGCGAAATCGATCAGCACCGGCTCGCAACGCTTCTCGTCGGCGGTACCGTGGCGCTGCAACTCGATATAAAGCCGGTCGCCGAACAGATCTGCCAGCCGCTCGAGACGCGCCTGCGCCTGTTCGGTTTGTCCGGCCGCGACCGGTATATCGAGGCAGCCGGAAGGGCCGCCGGTGAGTGCGATCAGGCCGTCGGTCTCGCCGGCAAGCCAGTCGAGTTTCAGATGAGGTGCCTCGCCGACCGGCGATTCCAGGAAGGCGCGCGAATTGAGCCGCATCAGGCTGCGGTAACCGTCCTCGCGCGCGGCAAGCAGAACCAGACGCGGGAGCTTGCGGAGGTGTCCGCCGAGTCGCGGGTCGCGCTTGTCGTCCCCGAAATCGATCGCAAGCGCGCAGCCGACGATCGGCTGGATGCCGGAGCCGGCCATCTTCTCAGAGAATTCCAGCGCCCCGAACATGTTGTCGGTATCGGTCAGCGCAAGCGCAGGCTGACGGTCGGCCTTGGCCAGCTCGGCGAGCCGCGCGATCGTCAGCGCGCCCTCGAGCAGCGAAAACGACGAATGGACATGGAGATGGACAAAGCCGGGACCGGCCACGGGCATCCTCGCGATTCTGCGTTTCGGCCGATGGTGGCCCGGGAGCGGCAAATGTCCATGCCGACAGCCGCGCTCCACGCCGAAACCCGCGTTTTCCCCAAGGCCTGTTCGGGGCCTTATCGAATGGCCCTGTCCAGAAAGCCGCCCGTTCGGATCGCGGCGGGTATCAGATTGTGGCGAACACTTGTGCCCAGATCGCAATCATCCCCAGAAACAGGGATACCGAGGCCAATGCGGCCGCTTCCTCGACAACTGCGCGAAACATCGAAATCTCCCTAGAACATAGAGAGAACATAGTTCATTATTTGTTCTTGTTGTCAAGGTCCCCAGAAAAGCCTGCAAAACGAGGGTCCAGAGGGGCTTTCCCGGGTTGCTCGGCGCCTTGCCGGGTCAGAGATTCTATTTTTCGGCCCCGCCGAATGGGTAGCCGGTCACGCCATTTCGACGATCTTGCCGTCCTGCAGGGTGACGCGGCGGTCCATGCGGCCGGCGAGTTCGAGATTGTGGGTCGCGATGATGGCGGCGAGGCCCGACGCGCGCACGAGCTGCGTGAGCATGTTGAACACATGATCCGCCGTGTGCGGGTCGAGATTTCCGGTCGGCTCGTCGGCAAGCAGGATGCGCGGCGCGTTCGCCACCGCGCGTGCGATCGCAACGCGCTGCTGCTCGCCGCCCGACAGTTCGACGGGCCGGTGCGTCAACCGCTTCTTCAGGCCGAGATAGCTGAGAAGCTCCTGCGCGCGTTTGTTGGCTTCCTTGCGCGAGAGCCCGCGGATCATTTGCGGGATGGCCACGTTCTCCAGCGCGGAAAATTCCGGCAGCAGGTGGTGAGCCTGATAGACGAAGCCGATCTCGGAGCGGCGGATGCGCGTGCGCTCGGCATCAGGCAAGCCGGAGGTCGCCACCCCGTCGATATAGACCTCACCCGCGTCGGGATGTTCGAGCAGTCCGGCGATGTGCAGCAGGGTCGATTTTCCGGAGCCGGACGGCGCCACGAGCGCGATCGATTGACCGAGCCAGGCGCCCAGTTCGGCGCCCTGCAGGATTTCGAGCGCGCTGTCGCCCTGCTGATAACGGCGCTCGACCGCGTTCATATAGAGGATCGGCTTCTGATCGTCCGTCATCGGCGGCGCCTATTCGTAACGCAAGGCTTCGACCGGATCGAGCCGGGCGGCGCGCCATGACGGATAGAGCGTCGCAAGCAGCGACAGCGACAGCGCCATCAGGACTACGGCGGTCGTCTCGCCGGTGTCCATCTGCGCGGGCAGGCGCGAGAGAAAATAGAGCTCGGGCGAAAACAATTCGGTGGAGGTCAGCCAGGACAGGAAGCGGCGGATCGACTCGATGTTGCTGCAGACGACGACGCCGACGACAAAACCGAGAATGGTTCCGACCACGCCGATCGCGGCGCCCGTGATCAGGAAGACGCGCATGATCGCGCCCTGGGTGGCGCCCATCGTACGCAGGATCGCGATGTCGCGACCCTTGTCCTTCACCAGCATGATGAGCCCGGAAATGATGTTGAGCGCGGCGACCAGAACGATCAGCGTGAGGATCAGGAACATCACGTTGCGCTCGACCTGCAGCGCGTTGAAGAAGGTCGCATTGCGCTGACGCCAGTCGACCATGAAGATCGGCCGCTGCGCGCCGTCGGCGATCAGCTTGCGGAAATCCTGGATCCGGTCGGGATTGTCGGTATAGACCTCAATCGCGGTGACGTCACCGGAGCGATTGAAATAGGCCTGCGCTTCGATAAGCGGCATGAAGACGAAGGCGGAATCGTATTCCGACATGCCGATCTCGAACACCGCGGCGATCTTGTAGGCCTTGATCCGCGGGGTCGTGCCCATGGGCGTCACCGCCCCGCGCGGCGACACGAGCGTGAGATTGTCGCCGGCGCGCAGCGAAAGCTGGTCGGCGAGCCGCTTGCCGATGGCGATGCCCTGCCCCTCGTCGAACCCCTCGAGCGTCCCCTGGCGCAGGTTGTTCGCAATCGAGGTCAGCTTGGACAGATCCGCCGAGCGGATGCCGCGCACGAGCACACCCGTTGCGTGAAACGGTGAAGACGCCAGCGCCTGTCCTTCGACGATGGGCGCCGCGAGCCGTACGCCCCTGATGCCGGAAATGCGCTCGGCGACGGCCTGCCAGTCGGTCAGCGGGGATTCGAGCGGCTGGATCAGCAGATGGCCGTTGAGGCCGAGGATCTTGTCCAGCAATTCCTTGCGGAAGCCGTTCATCACCGCCATGACGATGATGAGCGTGGCGACACCCAGCATGATGCCGAGGAACGAGATGCCGGCGATGATCGAGATAAAACCTTCCTTGCGTCGCGCCCGCAGGTAACGCAACGACAACATCCACTCAAATGGCGCAAACGCCCGCGTTCCGGTGGGCTCGTTCATCATTCCGTCCCAGCCTTCCCGATTTCAGCAGATTCTGGCGGATTCAAGCCACCGCCGGATACCGAACGCGCGGGTAACCCACACAATTTGCGGCGTCAGGCAAGGCGCGCCAGCGCCGCATCGGGGGCCATCATTTCCCGGCTGCCGTCGGATCGCCGCTTGACCTCGACCTGCCTGGCGGCGAGCCCCTTGGGGCCGACCAGAATCTGCCACGGCACCCCGATCAGATCGGCGGTCGCGAACTTCGAGCCCGGCCGCTCGTCCAGATCGTGATAGAGCACGTCGGCGCCTTTCGCCTGCAATGCCGCATAGAGCTTTTCGCACGCTGCGTCCGTTGCGCCATCACCCTGCTTGAGATTGAGGATCGCGACCTTGAACGGCGCGACCGCCTCCGGCCACACGATGCCGGCGTCGTCATGCGAGGCCTCGATGATGGCGGCCACGAGTCGCGAGGGCCCGATGCCGTAGGAGCCCATATGGATCACGTGCTCGGTGCCGTCGGGCCCGGTCACGACCGCGCGCATGGGTTCGGAATATTTCGTGCCGAAATAGAAAATATGCCCGACCTCGATGCCACGCGCCGAAATCTGCTTGTCGGCCGGCAGTTTCGCGAACGCGGCGGCTTCATGTTTCTCCGAGGTCGCCGCATAAAGCGACGTCCACTTATCGACCAGCGTGCGCAGGCCCGCGACATCCTCGAAATCGACATTCTCGCCGGGGACCTCAAAGTCCAGATAGTCCTTGTGGCAAAACACTTCGCTCTCGCCGGTGGAGGCGAGCACGATGAATTCGTGCGACAGGTTTCCGCCGATCGGGCCGGTTTCGGCCACCATCGGCACCGCCTTGAGGCCCATGCGCGCGAACGTGCGCAGATAGGCAATGAACATCCGGTTGTAGGCGTGGCGCGCGCGGTCCTGATCGAGGTCGAAGGAATAGGCGTCCTTCATGAGAAACTCGCGCCCGCGCATGAGGCCGAAGCGCGGGCGCACTTCGTCGCGGAATTTCCACTGGATGTGGTAAAGATTGAGCGGCAGATCCTTGTAGGAGCGCACATAGGCACGGAAGATTTCCGTGATCATCTCCTCGTTGGTCGGCCCGTAGAGCATTTCGCGCTCGTGCCGGTCCTTGATCCGCAGCATTTCCTTGCCGTAGGCGTCGTAGCGTCCGCTCTCGCGCCACAGATCGGCCGACTGGATCGTCGGCATCAGCATCTCGATCGCACCCGAGCGGTCCTGCTCCTCGCGCACGATGGCGCAGACCTTCTGCAGAACCCGCAGCCCGAGCGGCAGGAAGGCGTAAATCCCCGCAGCTTCCTGACGCATCATGCCCGCGCGCAGCATGAGCCGGTGGGAGACGATTTCCGCCTCCTTGGGCGTCTCCCGCAGGATGGGCAGGAAATAGCGCGATAATCGCATGGGGGCGCCAGAATCGGTGAGCGGGACGGATCAGCAGTGAAAGCGGATTGCCTGTTAAAAAACAAGCGCTTCGCGCGCTCTTGAACGAAAATGAGGCAAGGGCTTGCTGTTCGGGGGGCGGATGGAGTAGCGTGCCGCCACTTCGGGGTCACATTACCCTGACGTGGTCCAAGTCTCGGGAGGACGCGGGCGCAAAAGTGCCCGCCGACGCCGCCAATATCCAGAATAACGGCGTCAGACCAACAATCATTTCATTTCATTGAGAGCGGGGCATACGGCCCTGCTCTTTTCTTTTGTGGGCCCCTGTTCGTCAGGATTTGCGGGCTATCGCGAGATTCTGGCCGTCTGGCACCAGCGTCGATCGCAGCCCCGCCGTGAAAAAGGGCGCCGGACGATCCTGGGGTGTCGGGGGAGGGGTGAAGACCGTCCGGCGCGCGCCCGTCGCATGGGCGCTTGCCTTCCAACGCCGTGGCTCCCACCCTGGTTCCACACTTTGCTGCTGGCTTTGGTGTTTTGCCCGTGGGGCCGGTCCGAGGCCGTTCCTAGCGGATGGTCGTACGTGGCATGTTGGGAATGCCCGGGAACCCGTCGAGCGTCACGAGCTCGAACGTGTAGACCAGATAGATCAACCCGAACAAGACGCCGGACACGAGCGTCGTCCACAACAGCCGCATCCCGATCCGCGCCAGCGTGGGCGCGCCGGGATCGGTGCCCGGCGTCACCTCTCCGCCCTCGCCCTGCGAGCGGATACCCCACGGCAGGATCGCAAACAGCGTGATCCACCAGATCAGGAAATAGATCGCGAGTGCCGTTGTGACCGACATCGCCCCGCCCCGCCGCTCAGGCCTGCTCGATTTCGACGAGCGTACCGAAGAAATCCTTCGGATGCAGGAACAGGACCGGCTTGCCATGCGCGCCGATCTTCGGCTGGCCGTCGCCGAGCACGCGGGCCCCCTCCTTCACCAGACGGTCGCGCGCGGCAAGGATGTCCGCGACCTCGTAGCAGATGTGATGCACGCCGCCGTCTGGATTGCGCTCCAGGAATTTTCCGATCGGCGACTGGGCACCGAGCGGCTCCAGCAACTCGATCTTGGTGTTCGGCAGGACGACGAAAACGGTCGTCACGCCGTGGTCGGGTTGCGGCACCGCCTCGGAGACGTCCGCGCCGAGCGTATCGCGATAGACCTGCGCCGCCCGGGCAAGGTCGCGTACGGCGATGGCGACGTGGTTGAGCCGGCCGATCATAGAGAGCCTCTTTCTTTCAAACCGTCAGAACGTGAACGTGGCACAGCGGCTTCTTGCCCCAGTGCGAGGCGATGGCGGCGCGCACCGCGCGGCGGACCGCTTCGGCCACGGTGTCGGGATCACGCCGGCGCGGCCGCGGCAATGTCTCGACTGTCGCAAGGACCGCCTCGGCCACCGCCTCGGCGATCACTTCGCCCCTGGCGCCCTTCTCCGGTATCCCGAGCAGCTCGATTTCCGGGTCCGCCATTAGCGCGCCTTTCTCGTTGATGGCAAGCGCCACCGTGACGAAGCCGGAAAAGCTCAGGCGCCGGCGTTCGCTGAAGCTGCGGCTCTCGGACTCCACGATCAGGCTGCCGTCCTTATAGAGTCGGCCGTGCGGCACCTCGTCGACGATTTCGGCCGGGTCCGGCGCCAGACGCACGAGATCGCCGTTACGGCATTCAATCACGCGCGGCACGCCGAGCGAGCGCGCCAGCGCCGCATGCTCCGACAGGTGCAGCGGCTCGCCGTGAACCGGCACCAGCACCTGAGGCCTAATCCAACCGATCAGCTCGGCCAGCTCGTCGCGGCGCGGATGACCGGAGACATGTACGAGATGGGTGCGGTCGGTGATGACGGTGATGTTCTGGTCGATCAGGCCATTGATGACCTGGGAGACGGCCTTCTCGTTGCCGGGAATGGTGCGCGAGGAGAAAATCACGCAGTCGCCCCTGCCGAGCGTGACCTCGGGATGATTGTCCTGCGCGATGCGGGCGAGCGCCGCACGCGGCTCACCCTGGCTGCCGGTGCACAGCGCGACGACCTTGTCCGGCGGCAGATAGCCGTAAGTGTCCGGCCCGCGGAACGGCTGGATGCCGTCGAGATGGCCGGTCTCGCGCGCGACCTGCACCACGCGCTCCATGGCACGGCCGACGACGACGACCTCGCGACCGGCCGCGCGCGCGGCGTCCGCCACCGCGCGAATGCGGGCGACGTTGGAGGCGAAGGTTGTGACCGCGACGCGTGCGCGCGCCCCGGCGATGATCTCGGCAAGCGTGCGCGCGACATCGGTCTCCGACGGGGAACGGCCTTCGCGCACGGCATTGGTGGAGTCGCCGACCAGGGCGAGCACGCCCTCCGCGCCGTAAGCCCTGAGCTTGGCTTCGTCAGTCGGCTCCCCGGCGATCGGCGTGGGGTCGAGCTTCCAGTCGCCGGTATGCAGGACGTTGCCGGCGGGCGTGCGGATCATCAGCGCATTCGATTCGGGGATCGAATGGGCGACCGACGCCAATTCGACGTCGAATGACCCGACATTGAAACGCGCGCCGGGCGCGACGACCTTGACCGGGATTTCCGGCGCATTGGGCTCGCTTTCGCACTTGGCTTCCAGAAGCGTCGCCGTGAACGGCGTGGCATAGACGGGACACTTGAGCTTCGGCCAAAGGTCGATCAGCGCGCCGAAATGATCTTCATGGGCGTGCGTGAGGACGAGACCGGCGAGGTTCTTGCGCTCCTTGATCAGAAAGCTGATGTCGGGCAGGATCAGGTCGACGCCCGGCAAGTGCTCCTCGGAGGCGAACGAAACGCCGAGATCGACCGCAAGCCAGGTGCGGCGGCGCTCGTCGCCCAGCCCATACAGCGCGAGATTCATGCCGATCTCGCCGACGCCGCCGAGCGGCGCGAAATAGAGCGAAGGCGTCGCAGCCATCAATACGGCTCCAGGGCGCGTGCCGGCTGGCCGAAATGAACATCCCCGGCCGTAATGCGGACGGATCGGCCGTCTGTATCGCGGATCATCAGGGCGCCAGTCTCGTCGACCGTGTCGAAGATACCCGCGATGACGCGATCGGCAAGGTGCACGCTGATCGGCTGGCCGCGGCCGCGCGCGCGCTCAAGCCAGAGATTGCGGATCGGTTCGAATCCGCGTCCGTCGTCCCAGAGGCGTGCCGCGTCCACCCATTCGTCCGAAAGCGCACTGAAAAGCGTCTCGGCATCTGTTGCAACGCCAAGCGCTGCAAGCGAGGTGGCCGGATATGGCAGGTCCTGCGGCGCGGCGGCCACGTTCACCCCGATCCCGAGCGCCACGGTGAGCCGTCCTGAATTCTCTTCGGATTCAAGCAGCATGCCGGCGAGCTTCGCGTCGCCGGCCAGAAGATCGTTCGGCCATTTGAGCGCGATGTCCGCGTCCGGCGCGGCGACGCGAACCGCGCGATGCAGCGCGACACCGGCAACGAAGCCGAGCAACGCCGCCCTCCTCGGCGCCATATTGACGCTCATCAATAACGTGACCGCGAGGTTGCCCGGCGGCGAAATCCATTCGCGCCCGCGCCGCCCTCGCCCCGCGCTCTGATTGCGCGCGACGATCCATTCGGGTCCGCGTATGCCGACGCGCGCGCGCCGCAGCGCTTCGGCATTCGTGGAATCGATCGCGTCATGCACCTGCAGGCTAAAGCCCGCCTGCCGTGCCCGCGCGCCGAGCGTGAACGCCATGCGCTAATACAGCGACCGCGCCGCGAGCGAGGCGGCATCAAGCAGCAGCGCCGGATAAACGAAGAACAGAAGATTGAACAATCCAGCCACCGCCAGAATGACGACCTGCTCGCCCGGCATCGGCTCGAAGCTCTTGGTCGGTTCGTCAAAATAGATCGTCTTGACGATCGCCAGATAATAATAGGCGCCCACCACGCTCATCACGACGCCGATCACCGCGAGCGTGAACAGGTTCGCCTTGATGGCTGCCAGGAACACGTAATATTTCGCGAAAAACCCGGCGAGCGGCGGGATGCCGGCCAGCGAGAACAGCAGCACCGCGAAGAAGAATGCCATCGCTGGCTTGGTGCGCGAGAGACCCGACAGATCGGAAATCTCCTCGACCATCCGGCCGTTGTGGCGCATCGACAGGATGCAGGCGAACGCGCCGAGCGTCATCGCCATGTAGATGGCGATATACATCAGTACGCCCTGCACGCCTTCGGCCGTGCCGGCTGCGAGCCCGACAAGGGCAAAGCCCATGTGACCGATCGAGGAATAGGCCATCAGCCGCTTGATGTTGCGCTGGCCGATCGCGGCGAAGGAGCCAAGCGCCATCGAGGCGATCGCGACGAACACGATGATCTGCTGCCATTGCACGACGATGGTCGGAAAGGCGCTGATCGCGACGCGGATGAAAAGAGCCATCGCGGCAACCTTCGGGGCGGCCGCGAAGAAAGCCGTCACCGGGGTCGGCGCGCCCTCATAGACGTCCGGCGTCCACATATGGAACGGGACCGCCGAAATCTTGAAACACAGGCCCACGAACAGGAAAACGAGCCCGACGATGAGGCCGAGCCCGCCCTGCGGAGCGGCCTGCGCGATACCGCCGAAGGCGACGGTGCCGGTCGAGCCGTAAATCAGCGAGCAGCCATAGAGCAGCATGCCCGAGGACAGCGCGCCGAGAACGAAATATTTCAGACCGGCTTCGGTGGACGGCACCGAGTCGCGATTGATCGCGGCCACGACATAGAGCGACAGGCTCATCAGTTCGAGCCCGAGATAGAGCGCGATCAGGTCACCGGCCGAGACGATCATCCCCATACCGGCGGTCGCCAACAGCAGCAGCACCGGAAACTCGAATTTCTGCAGCTTCTCGCGCATTAGATAAGTCTGCGCCATCAGGATCGCGGCGGCCGAGCCGCCGAAAGCCAAAAGCTTCATGAAACGCGCAAAGTCGTCGAGGATGAAGCTGCCATCGAACGTCGTCAGCGTCCCGCGCGGCAGCCACACGATCAGGGCGCCCGCCGCGACGAGCAACAGGATCGCGCCGAGGCTCACCGCCGGGCCAGAACGCTCACCGCGATAGACGCCAAACATCAACAGCAGAAGCGCGCCGCCGACCAGCATCAATTCGGGGGTCGCGGGCAACAGATCAGGAAACGCCGGGTTTGCGTTCATGGCGGCATCATTCCGGTTTCGGCTGCAATGCCGCGGCTTTGCTGCCGCGCACCGCCTGATTGTAGTTATTGACGAGCGCAGTCACCGAGGCCTGCGACAGGTCGAGGATCGGTTTCGGATAGATCCCGAACAGGATCGTCAGGGCGACCAGCGGTCCGAGCACCAGCGTCTCGCGCCAGCCGAGGTCATGGATGCCGGCAAGGCTCGGCTTCTCGAGCTTGCCGAAAATCACCTTGCGGTAGAGCCAGAGCGCGTAAGCGGCGGACAGGATGACGCCAAGCGTCGCGATCGTGGCGACCGGGATATTGACCCGGAACGTGCCGATCAATGTCAGGAATTCGCCGACGAAACCGGAGGTCCCCGGCAGGCCGACATTGGCCATTGTGAAGATCATGAAGGCCGCCGCATAGAGCGGCATGCGCTCCACGAGCCCGCCATAGGCCGCGATCTCGCGCGTATGCATGCGGTCATAGATCACGCCGACGCACAAAAAGAGCGCGCCGGATACGATGCCGTGCGAGACCATCTGGAAGATGCCGCCGCCGACGCCCTGCGCGTTAGCCGCAAAAATCCCCATCGTCACGAAGCCCATATGGGCGACCGACGAATAGGCGATCAGTTTCTTGATGTCTTCCTGCATCAAAGCCACAAGCGACGTGTAGACGATCGCGATTACCGAGAGCGCAAAGACCAGCGGCGCGAAATCGGCCGAGGCCAGCGGGAACATCGGCAACGAGAAGCGCAGGAAGCCGTAGCCGCCCATTTTCAGAAGGATCGCGGCCAGAATGACCGAACCCGCCGTCGGCGCCTCGACATGCGCGTCCGGCAGCCAGGTATGGACCGGCCACATCGGCATCTTGACCGCGAACGAGGCGAAGAACGCAAGCCATGCCCAGGTCTGCAGGTTGCGGGTGAACTGATAACCGAGCAGCGTCGGGATGTCGGTCGTGCCGGCCTGCCAGTACATCGCCATGATGGCGAGCAGCATCAGCACCGAGCCGAGCAGCGTATAGAGGAAGAACTTGAAGCTGGCATAGACCCGGCGCGGACCGCCCCACACGCCGATGATGAGGAACATCGGAATCAGGCCGCCCTCGAAGAACAGGTAGAACAGGACGAGATCGAGCGCCGAGAAGGTGCCGATCATCAGCGTTTCCAGAACCAGAAACGCCACCATGTATTCCTTGACGCGAACGCTGATCGATTCCCAGCTTGCGACGATGCAGAACGGCATCAGCGCCGTCGTCAGGATCACGAACGGCAGCGAGATGCCGTCGACGCCGAGATGGTAGCTCGCGAAGCCGCCGAGCCAGCGCGCCTTTTCGACGAACTGGAATTCCGCCGACGCGGCATCAAAGCGCCAGACGAGCACGAGCGAAACCGCGAACGTGACGAGCGTGGTCCACAGCGCGATCCAGCGCGCGTTGCGGTTCACCGCATCTTCGCTGCCGCGCAGGACAAGAATCAGCAGCGCGCCGACGATCGGCAGGAAGGTCGTGACGGACAAAACGGGCCAGCTTGCCATCAGTGCGCTCCCGCGAACATGAAATAGGTGATCAGGAGCGCAGCGCCGATCAGCATGGCGAATGCGTAGTGATAGAGAAAGCCGCTCTGCAGCCGCACGACATTGCGGGTCACATCAAGCACGCGCGCGGAAACTCCGTCCGGGCCGAAACCGTCGATCAGCCAGCCGTCCCCGCCCTTCCACAGCGCGCGTCCGAGCCACTTGGCCGGCCGCACGAACAGGAAGTCGTAGATTTCATCGAAATACCACTTGTTGAGCAGGAAGCGGTACAGCACGTCGTGCTGGCGCGCGAGCTCGACCGGCACGTCCGGACGCCGGATATAGAAATACCAGGACACGACGAAGCCCAGCATCATCATGACCGACGGAGTCAGCACGACCGCCAGCGGAACATGGTGCATGTCGTCGAGGATCGTGTTGCCGGGTGCAAACTTCAGCGAGTCACGGAAGAATTCCGCGACATGGTGCCCGGCGAAGAATTCCTTGAAAGGGTAGCCGGCAAGGATCGATCCCGTCGCCAGCACCGCGAGCGGGATCAGCATGACCAGCGGACTCTCGTGCGCATGGTCGTAATGGTGCCGGTCGTGCGGCTCGCCGTGGAAGGTCTTGAAGATCAGCCGCCACGAATAGAACGAGGTCAGCGCAGCGGCGACCACGGTCATGATGAAGGCATAGAGCGCCATCGGGTTCTTGCCGGCAAAGGCGGCTTCGATGATTGCGTCCTTGGAGAAATAGCCGGCGGTGAGCGGGAAGCCGGTCAGCGCGAGCGTCCCGATGACCATCATCCAGTAGGTGAACGGGATTTTCCGGCGCAGGCCGCCCATGTGGCGGATGTCCTGCTCGTGATGCATGGCGTGGATGACTGAACCCGAGCCGAGGAACAGGAGCGCCTTGAAGAAAGCATGCGTGAACAGGTGGTACATGCCGACCGAATAGGCGCCGACGCCCATCGCAACAAACATGTAGCCGAGCTGCGAACAGGTCGAATAGGCGACGATGCGCTTGATGTCGTTCTGCACGAGGCCGACGGTCGCGGCAAAGAACGCGGTCGTGGCCCCGACCAGAGTCACGACCGTGAGCGCAGTCGGCGCAAGCTCGAACAAAGGCGACAGGCGCGCCACCATGAACACACCCGCCGTCACCATGGTCGCGGCATGGATCAGCGCGGAGACCGGTGTGGGGCCTTCCATCGCGTCGGGCAGCCAGGTGTGCAGCAGGAACTGCGCGGACTTGCCCATCGCGCCCATGAACAGCAGCAGGCAGATCAGGGTCAGTGCGTCGGCGTGCCAGCCGAAGAAATTGATGGTCTTGCCGGTGAGCGCAGGCGCCTGCGCGAAGATGATGTCAAAGTCGATCGACCCCGTCATCATGAAGCAGCCGAAAATACCGAGCGCGAAGCCGAAGTCGCCGATGCGGTTGACGACGAAGGCCTTGATGGCGGCCGCATTGGCTTCCGGCTTGTGATACCAGAAGCCGATCAGGAGATAGCTCGCCAGCCCCACGCCCTCCCAGCCGAAGAAGAGCTGCGCCAGATTGTCGGCGGTCACGAGCGCGAGCATCGCGAAGGTGAACAGCGACAGGTAGGCGAAGAAGCGCGGACGGTGCGGATCCTCCTCCATGTAGCCGATGGAATACAGGTGCACGAGCGCCGACACCGTCGTCACCACGACCAGCATGACCGCGGTGAGCGTATCGATGCGCAGCGCCCAGTCAAATTTCAGGTCGCCGGACGTCACCCAGTTCATGATGACGACGCGCTCCTCGTGATGGCCGAACCCGACCTGCACGAACGCGATCCATGACAGCGCCATCGAGGCGAACAGCAGCACCGTTGTCACGAGCTCGGACGGGCGCGGGCCGATCAAGCGGCCGAAGAAGCCGGCGATCAGGCAGCCGAGCAGCGGAAGAAAGACAATCGCCTGATACATCGATCCTATCTCCCGCGCATGATCTGATCCGAAAACCGGTATCCACTTTTCGGGATCATGCGTCAGCCCTTCATCAGGTTGATGTCTTCGACCGCGATCGAGCCGCGGTTACGGAAATAGACGACGAGGATGGCAAGGCCGATCGCGGCTTCGGCCGCCGCCACCGTCAATACCAGCAGCGCGAACACCTGCCCGACCAGATCGCCCATGAAGCTGGAAAAAGCCACGAAATTGATGTTGACCGAAAGCAGGATCAGTTCGATCGACATCAGGATGATGATGACGTTCTTGCGGTTGAGGAAGATTCCGAAAATCCCGAGCGTGAACAGGATCGCGGCAACCGACAAATAATGGCCAAGCCCGATGGTAAGTCCGATGCTCATGCTGCGCCCTCGCCCTCAAATCCCCTGCCCGGATTTGACCTTGCGCACCTCGATCGAGGTCGCAGGCGTGCGGGCCACCTGATCGCCGATATTCTGGCGCTTGACGCCGGGCTTGTGGCGCAGCGTCAGCACGATCGCGCCGATCATCGCAACCAGCAGCACGACGCCCGCCGCCTGGAAGAAATACAGGTAGCGCGTATAGAGAACGAGACCGAGCGCCTCGGTGTTGGTGATGTCGCCCGGGATCGGGGCGGCGACGACGCGCGGCGGCTGCGTGCCGATCGTCCAGGCGCCGACCACCAGCAGGATTTCGGCGAGAAAGACGATCCCGACCAGCCCGCCGACCGGCAGATATTGCAGGAAGCCCTCGCGCAATTCGGCGAAATCGACGTCGAGCATCATGACGACAAAGAGGAACAGAACGGCGACCGCGCCGACATAGACCACGATCAGGATCATGGCGAGGAATTCGGCGCCGAGCAGCAGGAACAGCCCGGCGGCGTTGACGAAGGCCAGGATGAGAAACAGCACCGAATGCACAGGATTGCGCGCGGCGATGACCATCAGGGCCGATGCGATGCAGACGAGCGAAAAGAGATAGAAGAACAGCGCGGGCAAAAGCATCGTTGTCACCGGTAAGGCGCGTCGAGGCGCATGTTCTGAGAAATCTCGCGCTCCCAGCGGTCGCCGTTCGCCAGCAGGCGCTCCTTGTCGTAATAAAGCTCTTCGCGCGTCTCCGTCGCGAACTCGAAATTCGGCCCCTCCACGATCGCATCCACCGGGCATGCCTCTTGGCACAGCCCGCAATAGATGCATTTGACCATGTCGATGTCGTAGCGCGTGGTGCGCCGCGTGCCGTCGTTGCGGCGCGGTCCGGCCTCGATGGTGATGGCCTGTGCGGGACAGATGGCCTCGCACAGCTTGCAGGCGATGCAACGCTCCTCGCCGTTCGGATAGCGGCGCAGCGCATGCTCGCCGCGGAAGCGCGGCGAAATCGGGCCCTTCTCGAAGGGATAGTTCAGCGTCGGCTTCGGCTTGAAGAAATAGCGCATGCCCAGCACGAAAGCCTGGATGAATTCGTGCAGGAAGATCGAACGGGCGGCGAGGTCCAGTCTCATGACGCGCTCCTCATTTCGGCGCCAGGCCGGCGTATTGCAGCACGCCGGCGACGATGGCGACCATGGCGAGCGAGATCGGCAGGAACACTTTCCAGCCGAGGCGCATCAATTGGTCATAGCGATAACGCGGCACGATCGCCTTCGCCATGGCGAAGAGGAAAAACAGGAACAGGCATTTCAGCGTGAACCACACCACGCCGGGTACCCAGGTGAAGGGCACGACCGGCGCCGGCGGCAGCCAGCCGCCGAGGAACAGGATGGTTCCCATCGCGCACATGGTGGCGATCGCGACGTATTCGCCGAGCATGAACATCATGTAGGGCGTCGAGCCGTATTCGACCATGAAGCCGGCAACGAGTTCCGATTCCGCTTCCACGAGGTCGAACGGCGGGCGGTTGGTTTCCGCCAGCGCCGAGATGAAGAAGATCACGAACATCGGCAAGAGCGGCAGCCAGTACCAGCTGAACATGCCGTAGGGGCCGTCCTGCGCGCGCACGATCGCCGACAGGTTGAGCGAGCCCGCGCACAGCAGGACGGTGATGATGACAAAGCCGATCGAGACTTCGTACGAGACCATCTGTGCCGCCGAGCGCAGCGCGGCCAGGAACGGATATTTCGAGTTCGACGCCCAGCCGCCCATGATGATGCCGTAGACGCCGAGCGAGGAGATCGCGAAGATATAGAGGATGCCGACATTGATGTCGGCGATCACCCAGTTCTGCGCCACCGGAATGACCGCCCAGGCCCCGAGCGCCAGAACGCAGGCAACCAGCGGCGCCAGCAGGAAAATACCCTTGTTCGCACCGGCCGGGATCACCGGCTCCTTGAGCACGAACTTCAAAAGATCGGCGAACGATTGCAGCAGGCCCCAGGGACCGACCACGTTGGGACCACGCCGGATCTGCACCGCCGCCCAGATTTTCCGGTCGGCATAGAGCACATAGGCGATCGCCACCAGCAGGATCACCATCAGCAGCAGGCTTTGCGCCACCATGATGATCAGCGGCCACAGAAAGCCGGTCCAGAATTCCGCCATGCCGCCTACTCCGCTGCCACCTGCGCCGCGCGGCTTTCGGCCAGCGCCGAGCACTCCGCCATGACCGAGGAGGCGCGCGCAATCGGGTTCGTGAGATAGAAATCTTCGACAGCCGCCGAAAACGGCGTGCGCTCGGGCGTGCCGCCGACTTCGGCGAGCCGCTTGATGTCCGCGGGGTCGCCGGGTTCGATCTGGTCGATCCGTGCTAGATGCGGATACAGCTTGAAGAGCGCCTGCCGCAATTGCGGCAGCGAGTCATACGGCAGTGTGTGGCCGAGCGTTTCCGACAGGGCGCGCAGGATCGCCCAGTCCTCGCGCGCCTCGCCGGGCGGGAAGGAAGCACGCGCCGCCATCTGGACGCGGCCTTCGGTGTTCACATAGAGCCCGGATTTTTCCGGATAGGCTGCGCCCGGCAGGATCACATCGGCGCGGTGCGCACCGTTGTCGCCGTGCGTGCCGATATAGACGACGAATGCGCCCGGCGCGACGTCGATCTCGTCGGCGGCAAGCAGGAAGAGAAGATCGGCTTCGCCCCCCTTCGCCATCATCGGCGCGGTGTGGCCGCCCTCGCCCGGCACAAAGCCGATGTCGAGTGCGCCGACCCGCGCCGCCGCGGTGTGCAGCATGCTGAAACCGTTCCAGCTATCCTTTACCGCACCAACCTCGAGTGCGAGTCTGGCGATCAGCGAGGCAACGCGCGCACCGTCGTCGCGAGCCGCCGCGCGGGTCCCGATCAGGATCAGCGGCCGCTCCGCCTTACGCAGTGTTTCGGCAAACGCGCCCTTGCCGGCGAGGAGTTCGCTGACGCTTTCAGGGCCGGCGCCGAGATGCTCGTAGGGATAGGTCAAATCCGCCTGCGGACCGATCAGCCCGACCGGGAAACGGCCCGCGCGCCAGCGCTTACGGATGCGGGCGTTGATGATGGCGGCTTCCTTGCGCGGATTGGCGCCGACGATCAGCAGGGCATCGGCCTGCTCGATGCCGGCGATGGTCGCGTTGAAAATGTAGGTCGCTCGGCCCCAGCGCGGATCGAGCACGGAGCCGCCCTGCCGCGCGTCGAGATTCCGCGAGCCGAGCCGCGTCACGAGATCCTTGAGTGCAAACATGTCCTCGACTGCGCACAGGTCGCCGGCGATCGCGCCGATGCGGTTGACCGCCGTCGCCTTCACCTTTTGCGCGATCGCGGCGAACGCTTCCGCCCATGATGCCGGACGCAGCCGCCCGTTCTCACGGACATAGGGCCGGTCAAGCCGCTGCGTGCGCAGGCCGTCGACGACGTGGCGTGTCTTGTCGGAAATCCATTCCTCGTTCACGAGATCGTTGGTGCGCGGCAGGATGCGCATCACTTCGCGGCCGCGCGTATCGATGCGGATCGCCGATCCGACCGCGTCCATCACGTCGATGGACTCCGTCTTGTTCAATTCCCACGGGCGCGCGGCGAACGCATAGGGTTTCGAGGTCAGCGCGCCGACCGGGCAAAGATCGACGACGTTGCCCTGCAGTTCGGAAGTCAGCGCCCCTTCGAGATAGGTAGTGATCTCCATGTCCTCGCCGCGCCCGATGGCGCCGAGTTCGGGCACGCCCGCGACCTCGGTAACGAAGCGTATGCAGCGCGTACAATGGATGCAGCGGTTCATCGAGGTCTTGACCAGCCCCCCGATATACTTGTCCTCGACCGCGCGCTTGTTCTCGGCATAGCGGCTGCTGTCGACGCCATAGGCCATGGCCTGGTCCTGCAGGTCGCACTCGCCGCCCTGGTCGCAGATCGGGCAGTCGAGCGGATGGTTGATCAGCAGGAATTCCATCACGCCTTCGCGTGCCTTCTTCACCATCGGGCCGCGCGTGTTCACGACCGGCGGCTCGCCGTTCGGTCCGGGCCGGCAGTCGCGCACGCCCCAGGCGCAGCTCGCCACCGGCTTGGGCGAGCCCTTCAGCTCGACGAGACACATGCGGCAATTGCCGGCGATCGACAGCCGTTCGTGGAAGCAGAAACGCGGGATTTCCGCGCCCGCCGCCTCGCACGCCTGCAACAGCGTGTATTCGGGCGGAACGTCGATTTCGATGCCATCGATGATGAGCTTGGTCATCGTCTCACTTCCCGAGAATCCAGGCAGCAGCCAGGCTGCACAAGGCCACGCAGGCTGACAGATAGCTGGCCGCCATTCCCAATCCGTCCGCGCCCAGCCGGCACGGCGACCAGCCCCATCGGGGCGTATTGTCCCGGCGCGATCCGCTTGGGCACCGATGGCGGCTCCTGTAGTCGAAACATCGCCGTCACTCCGCCGCCACCGGAATAGGATGCGGATTGGCCGCATACGCATCGATGCGTCGCTCGATTTCATGCCGGAAATGCCGGATCAGCCCCTGCACCGGCCAGGCGGCGGCATCGCCGAGCGCGCAGATGGTGTGACCCTCGACCTGCGTCGTGACTTCCAGCAACTGGTCAATTTCCTTCTTATGCGCGCGGCCCTCGGCCATGCGGCTGACGACGCGCCACATCCAGCCGGTGCCCTCGCGGCAGGGCGTGCACTGGCCGCAGCTCTCATGCTTGTAGAAGTAGGAAATGCGCGCGATCGCGCGCACGATGTCGGTGGACTTGTCCATCACGATCACGGCGGCGGTGCCGAGACCGGACTTTAAATTCCGCAGCGTGTCGAAGTCCATGTACATGTCCTCGTCGCACTGCAGGGCGGGAATGCACGGCACCGACGAACCGCCGGGGATGACGGCGAGCAGATTATCCCAGCCGCCGCGGATGCCGCCGGCATGTCTGTCGATCAGCTCGCGGAACGGGATGCCCATCGCCTCTTCGACGTTGCAGGGCTTGTTCACGTGACCGGAAATGCAGAACAGCTTGGTGCCGGTATTGTTCGGTCGGCCGATGCCGGCGAACCAGGCGGCGCCGCGGCGCATGATGTCGGGGGCGACCGCGATCGACTCCACATTGTTCACCGTGGTCGGACAACCATAGAGGCCGACATTGGCGGGGAACGGCGGCTTCAGCCGCGGCATGCCCTTCTTGCCCTCGAGGCTTTCGAGCAGCGCCGTCTCCTCGCCGCAGATATAGGCGCCGGCGCCGTGATGGACGTAGATGTCGAAGTCGTAGCCGTGGATGTTGTTCTTGCCGATCAGCCCTGCCTCATAGGCCTGATCGATCGCGGCCTGTAGGCGCTCGCGCTCGCGGATGAACTCGCCGCGCACATAGATGTAGGCGGCGACCGCGCCCATGGCGAAGCCCGCGATCAGGCAGCCTTCCACGAGCAGATGCGGATCGTGCCGCATGATCTCGCGATCCTTGCAGGTGCCGGGCTCGGATTCGTCGGCATTGACCACGAGATAGCTCGGCCGGCCGTCCTTCGATTCCTTGGGCATGAAGGACCATTTCATGCCGGTCGGGAATCCCGCGCCGCCGCGTCCGCGCAGCCCCGAGGCTTTCACCTCGTTGATGATGGCATCGCGGCCCTTTTCGAGGATCGCCTTGGTGCCGTCCCAGGCGCCGCGCGCGCGGGCACCGGCAAGGCCCCAATCGTGCTGGCCGTAAAGATTGGTGAAGATGCGGTCCTTGTCTGCCAGCATCACTTGCGCCTCTTGTCACTCGCATCGCCAACCGGCGCGGCCGGTACGGCTGCTTCGCGCACATTGGCGGCAGCGCCCGGCTTCTTCGCCTTGGCATCCGTCAATGCAGCACCGCCTTGATGTTGCGTGCCGCGCAGCGCGGGATCGGTCAGGGTGGTCGGGCCGCCGACCGGGGCGGAAAACTGGCGGTCGATTTGCGGGCCGGACGGCGGATTCTTGCCCGCGGCCAGATCGTCCAGGAGGCGACTGAAGTTCTCCGGCGTCAGATCTTCATAGAAATCGTAATTGATCTGGGCCATCGGCGCGTTGACGCACGCGCCCAGGCACTCGACCTCGACCCAGGAGAACGTGCCGTCTTTCGTGACCTCGAACTGCTCGCCGATGCGCTTGTGGCAGATTTTCTTCAGCTCTTTGGCCCCGCGCAGCATGCATGGCGTCGTGCCGCACAATTGCACGTGATAGCGCCCGACCGGCGCCAGATTGAACATCGTATAGAAGGTCGCAATCTCCAGCACGCGGATGGGCGCGAGGCCGAGGATATCGGCAACGTGCCGGATCGCAGCTTCCGGCACCCAGCCGCCGGCCTGCTCCTGCGCGCGCCACAGGAGCGGGATCACCGCCGACGCCTGCCGGCCTTCCGGGTATTTCGCGATCTGCTTCTTGGCCCACGCCATGTTCTCGGCCGTGAAGGCAAAATCCTTCGGCTGCAGTTCGGCGGGCGCTAGGCGGCGGACGGCCATCGGGTCCTCGTTGGTCAGTCGCGATCTTGTCTAAGGCGGATTCGCAGGTTGCGGACAAATGACGTCACCGGTCGACCTCCCCGAACACGATGTCGAGGGAGCCGAGAATGGCGGACACGTCGGCCAGCATGTGGCCCTTGCAGAGGAAATCCATCGCCTGCAGGTGCGCAAAACCGGGCGCGCGGATCTTGCACTTGTAGGGTTTGTTGGTGCCGTCGGCGACGAGATAGACGCCGAACTCGCCCTTGGGCGCCTCAACCGCGGCATAGACTTCGCCGGCCGGCACGTGAACGCCTTCAGTATAGAGTTTGAAATGATGGATCAGCGCTTCCATCGATTTCTTCATCTCGCCGCGCCGGGGCGGCACGATCTTGTTGTCGTCGACGGTCACGCTGCCCTGGCCTTCGGGGCTGCGCAGCTTCGCGATGCATTGCTTCATGATGCGCACCGACTGACGCATCTCTTCCATGCGGATCAGGTAGCGGTCGTAGCAGTCGCCGTTCTTGCCGATCGGGATATCGAAATCGAGTTCGGCATAGCATTCGTAGGGCTGCGCCTTGCGCAGGTCCCACGTCGCGCCGGAGCCGCGCACCATCACGCCCGAAAAGCCCCAGCGCCAAGCGTCATCGAGCGATACCACGCCGATATCGACGTTGCGCTGCTTGAAGATGCGGTTGCCGGTGAGCAGCACGTCGATGTCGTCGAGCGTCTTGAGGAACGGATCGCACCAGGCGTCGATATCGTCGATCAGCTTGGGCGGCAGGTCCTGATGCACGCCGCCGACGCGAAAGAACGCCGCGTGCATGCGCGAGCCGGAGGCGCGCTCGTAGAACACCATGAGCTGTTCGCGCGGCTCGAACCCCCAGAGCGGCGGGGTGAGCGCGCCGACGTCCATCGCTTGTGTGGTCACGTTGAGCAGGTGCGACAGGATGCGCCCGATCTCGCAGTAAAGGACACGGATGAGCTGCGCCCGCTTGGGCAGTTGCAGGCCGAGCAGCTTTTCCGCCGCCAAGCAGAACGCATGCTCCTGGTTCATCGGCGCGACATAATCGAGCCGGTCGAAATACGGGATCGCCTGCAGGTAGGTTTTCTGTTCGATCAGCTTCTCGGTGCCGCGATGCAACAGCCCGATATGCGGATCGACGCGCTCGACGATTTCACCGTCCAGCTCGAGCACGAGCCGCAGCACGCCATGCGCGGCCGGATGCTGCGGACCGAAATTGATCGTGAAATTGCGCATTGCGGATTCTGTCATCGCCGACCCTACGCCGCAGCCCCCTGCGCGGCCTTGCCTTTTTCGGCGACGCGCGCGTTGAATTTCTCGTAATTGACGACAGCCCGCTCGTGCCGGCCTTCGCCGATCACGTCCACGCCATCATGTCCGCGCACGAAAAAGCTGACCTTGCGGCCATCGACGGCGGTATATTCGCAATCGACCGTCACCGTCATCCCGGGCGGCGTCGCGGCCAGATGGCTGAAATCGACGTGCACGCCGAGGCTGCCTTCGCCCGGGTCGAGATGCTGGTTGAGCAGTTCGGTGCAGCACCACTCGAACAGGCCGACCATGTAGCCGGTCGCGAACACCGCCGGCATCGCCCGGAATATTGGTGATTCGGGATAGAATTGCGGAACCGTTTGCCGTTCGGTGACGGTGAACGTTATGCGATGGGTCAGGCCCAGCCTGAGCGTGTCCTTCACCGCATCAACCCTTTCCGTTGCCGGCTTTCTCATCGCCGGGAAGGCCATAGGGCGCGCCCTCCCACGGCGACAGAAAATCGAAGTTGCGGAATTCCTGATTGAGCCGCACCGGCTCGTACACGACGCGCTTCTGGTCGTCGTCGTAGCGCACCTCGACGAAGCCGGTGACCGGGAAATCCTTGCGCAGCGGATGACCGTTGAACCCGTAATCGGTGAGGATGCGCCGCATGTCCGGATGACCGGTAAACAGCACCCCATAGAGATCGTAGGTTTCGCGCTCGAACCAGTCCGCGCCCGGGAATACGCCAATGATCGAGGGCACCGGCGTCGTCTCGTCGACCTCGAGCTTCACGCGAATGCGCCGGTTCTTTTTCGGCGACAGCAGATGGTAGACAACGTCGAAGCGCCGTTCGCGCGCCGGCCAGTCGACGGCGGTGACGTCGATGAAGTTGACGAACTGGCATTCCGGATCGTCGCGCAGATAGGTCATCACCGCGACGATGTCGGCCGCCTTGGTGTGCAGCGTCAGTTCGCCGTAAGCCGTGGAAAACCCGTCGACCGCGCCTTTCAACGCGCCGGCGATTGTCTGACCGAGTTTGTCCAGTGCTTCGTCCATCGCAGATGCGCTCTCAGCGTTCGATCGTCCCGACCCGGCGGATTTTCTTCTGCAGCAGCAGCACGCCGTACAGCAGCGCCTCGGCGGTCGGCGGGCAGCCGGGCACGTAAATGTCGACCGGCACGACCCGGTCACAGCCGCGCACGACCGAATAGGAATAGTGGTAGTAGCCGCCGCCGTTCGCACACGAGCCCATGGAGATCACATAACGTGGCTCGGGCATCTGGTCGTAGACTTTGCGCAAGGCCGGCGCCATTTTATTGGTCAGGGTTCCGGCCACGATCATGACGTCGGACTGCCGCGGCGAGGCGCGCGGCGCAAAGCCGAAACGCTCCGCGTCATAGCGCGGCATCGACATCTGCATCATTTCCACGGCGCAGCAGGCAAGACCGAAGGTCATCCACATCAGGGAACCGGTTCGCGCCCAGGTGATGAGGTCGTCCGTGGTGGTGACCAGGAACCCCTTGTCGGCAAGTTCCGCATTCACACTGGTGAAAAACGGGTCGTTCGCCCCGACGGGGCGGCCGGTCTTGGGGTCGATGATCCCTTTGGCGGGCGGCGCGACCGCCGCAGGGGGCGCGGCTGTCAATCCCATTCGAGCGCTCCCTTTTTCCACTCGTAGATAAAGCCGATCGTCAGAACGGCAAGAAAGACCATCATCGACCAGAAGCCGAATACCCCGATCTTCCCGAACGCAATCGCCCACGGGAACAGGAATGCGACTTCCAGATCGAAAATGATGAACAGGATGGCGACCAGATAGAACCGGACGTCGAATTTCATGCGCGCGTCGTCGAATGCATTGAAACCGCATTCGTAGGCGGACAGTTTTTCGGGGTCCGGGTTCTTGTAGGCGACCAGAAACGGCGCCACGAGCAACGCCAGCCCCAAGCCCAGCGCAATGGCAAGAAAGACGGCGAGCGGAAGATAGTTCTGCAACAGGTCGCTCATCCTGACCCTCGATATCCGCGGGCTGGCTCAGCCCGCGACTAAGGCTGATCCCTACCCCCAGTACCGAGAGCCGGTCGGACGGCGCCAGAACGAATCACGCCCATGAAACGTTGCAAAATGGCGACGCGGCAGGAACGCGCGACCCTTACCGCAGCGCATTGCGCGGAGCAAGCGCCCCAAAGTCTTACATTGCTGCCGTCCACCGGGACCGGTGGACCGGTCGTACAAGGGCCTGTCATCGAATCGGTGGAGGATTGCGCGGTGCAGAATTGCCAACCTGACCGACCTGCTCCAAATTTCCCGCCATGACGGTGTCGAGGGGGCCGATCGCGCGTTTCGTCGCAGCCGTGCTGGCGGCTAACGCCGTTGCCGCAGGGCCTTCATTGGCCGCAGACCCGTCCCCGCCCCACGATCTGTCGAGCCAGGCGCGCAAGGCTGCCCCGAAGACCCGCCCCGCCCCCGCAAGACCTGAAAAGCCCACTCTGCCCCCGCGCGAGTCGTTTACCGCGTTCGAGCAGCAGTCTGCCGCAATTCCGGGTATCCCGGACGCGCGCTTTTGGGCCGATTCCGAGACCGCCTATCTCGCCGCTCTGCCGTCTGCACAAGGGCCGTGGCTTGCCTTGTCGAGCGGCGGCGCGGATGGCGCGTTCGGCGCCGGCATCCTTGTGGGGCTGACGGCGGCCGGTCAGCGGCCGGACTTTGCGCTCGTTACCGGGGTGAGCACCGGAGCATTGATGGCGCCGTTCGTCTTCGCCGGCCCGCGCTACGACGCGCAGCTCAAAGAATCCTACACGACGATAACGTCGGCCGATATTTTTGAACTCGGCGGCCAGGGCGAGAGCTTCTTCGATACCTGGCCGCTGAAAGACGCCATCGCCAAGCGCGTCACTCCGGCGCTCCTTGCCGACGTCGCGGCCGAACACCGCAAAGGTCGCAGACTGTTTGTTCTGACGACCAATCTGGACATCGAGCGGCCGGTCGCCTGGAATATGGGCGCTATCGCCGCCGCCGGCGACCGGCGCGCGCTCGAACTCTTCCGTGCGGTACTGCTTGCAGCGACGAGCATTCCCGGCGCTTTCCCGCCGGTCCTGATCGAAGTGCGCGCCAATGGCCATACGTTCCGGGAAATGCATGGCGACGGCGGGCTGCACAATCAGTTCTTCGTTGCGCCCGCCAAGATGATGGCCAGCACCAGCAGCTACCGCCTGCCCGCCCCCATCTATCTGATCATCAATACCAGTCTCACGCCGACCTTCGTCGTGACGCCGCGCGACACGATCGCGATCCTCAACCGCGCCGTCGCCGCAGGCGTGCGCACCCTCACGCGTGCGATGATCGACATCACCTATGCCGCCGCAAGGCGCAGCGACGTGCCCTTTCATCTCGCCGTCATCGATCCGAAATTCGATACGCCGAGCCGCGGCGCGTTCGATCCGGATTACATGACGGCGCTGTTCACGTTCGGTTTCGAGCAGGGCAAGAATGGGTTAGCATTTCGCATGGCGCCCTGATGCACGAGCGCCAAACGAGACGGCCGGACGCAGCGCTGTGCTCGGGCCGCACGAGAATGAAGGGCTGCATTTCCTGGGGAGGACATGATGCGGATGTCGTGGGTTATGATTGCGGCGGCGGCCGCAAGCATCGTCGGCGCGCCGGCGGCAGCGCAAAGCGTGTTCGACGGACGCTGGAGCGTCCTGATCGTCACCGAAAAAGGAACCTGCGACCGCGCCTATCGTTATCCGGTGCGCATCGCACGCGGCCGCGTCAATCATGCCGATCCCTCGGCAACCTCATTCCGTATCCACGGCCGGGTCACCGCCGGCGGCTCGATCCGGGTGTCGGTGAGCCGTGGCAATCAGCGCGCCGACGGGACCGGACGCCTTGCGCGCAACAACGGCAACGGTCGCTGGAAATCGTCGAAGGGAGAATGTTCGGGATACTGGAACGCCGAACGGCGGCCGGAATAAGCCATTCGGCAATGAGCCATTCGGCCGATCGGCGGGAAATGGCGGGAGCGACGGGACTCGAACCCGCGGCCTCCGGCGTGACAGGCCGGCGCTCTAACCAACTGAGCTACGCCCCCTTTTTGGGGATGGTCGGGACTTAAAGGCCCCCTTCAGGCAAGTCAAGGACGCCCCGAAAAAGCCGTGTCCGTACCGCCGTCTATTCCCCAGATGGGCCGCGCAGCCCAATAAACAAGGCGTTTTCGGCCTTGCCCGAATCGTCTAATCAGCCATTTATCGATATTTCTCGTAGGCTGCTTGAGGAAAAGGAGGGCCATCCCATGGCTGACAAGAAGCCGGCGACTCCCACGATCACGCTGAAGCACCTGGCGGCTCAGCTGGCCGAAGGACACCAACTCTCGAAGAAACAGAGCGAGGCGATGCTCGGCGATCTCGTGACCGCCATCACCAAGCATCTGAAGAAGGGTGACCGCATCCGTATAGGCGGCTTGGGCATTTTGCAGGTCCGCAAACGCGCCGCGCGCATGGGCCGCAATCCCGCGACCGGTGAGCAGATCCAGATCAAGGCGTCCAAAAAGGTGGCCTTCCGCCCGGCCAAGGAGCTGAAGGAAGCCATCTGACAAAGCGGAGCGTCCGCAGTCCGAAGCAGCCTTTGCGGAAGTAGCGACGCCGGCGCGGTTGTGCCGGCGTTTGCATTTTGGAAACGGCACTGGAGCCTTTTATGAGGCTGGTGGGCGGTGACGGGATCGAACCGCCGACCCTCTCGGTGTAAACGAGATGCTCTGCCAGCTGAGCTAACCGCCCTCGCCCCTGCATATCGCCAGCCCGCCGGCCGGACAAGCGCGCCCCCGCGGCCCGGCTCGGGGCAAAAACAAACGGCGACGCTTACGCGCCGCCGTCTGCGATCCTTGTCTCCCGGGATCAGTGAGCGGTCAGTCCGGACGCATCCTCGTCGGACTTAGGATCGGCCGCCGGCTTGCCGGCCGGTTCTTCCCAGGTGATCGGCTCGGGCTTGCGCACCAGCGCGCGCGCCAGAACCTCGTCCATGCGCGAGACCGGAACGATATCGAGGCCGCCCTTGACGTTGTCGGAAATCTCGACGAGGTCCTTGGCATTCTCCTCGGGGATCAGCACGGTCTTGATGCCGCCGCGCAGCGCGGCGAGCAGTTTCTCCTTCAGGCCGCCGATCGGCAGCACGCGGCCGCGCAGCGTGATCTCGCCGGTCATGGCGACGTCGCGGCGAACCGGGATGCCGGTCATGACCGAAACGATCGCGGTGACCATGGCGACGCCAGCCGAGGGGCCGTCCTTGGGCGTCGCGCCTTCCGGCACGTGCACGTGGATGTCGCGCTTGTCGAACAGCGGCGGCTCGATGCCGAAGGCGACCGCGCGCGAGCGGACATAGGACGCCGCCGCCGAGATCGACTCCTTCATGACGTCGCGCAGGTTGCCGGTCACGGTCATCTTGCCCTTGCCCGGCATCATGGCGCCTTCGATGGTGAGCAGCTCGCCACCGACATCGGTCCATGCGAGGCCGGTCACGACGCCGATCTGATCCTGCTCCTCCATCTCGCCGAAGCGGTATTTCGGAACGCCCAGATAGTCGCCGAGGTCCTTGGCCTCGACCTTGATCGCAGTCTTGGACGAGATCGTGAGCTCCTTCACCGCCTTGCGGATCAGCGTCGAAATCTCACGCTCGAGATTGCGCACGCCGGCTTCCCGCGTATAGCGGCGAATGACGGTCATCAGCGCCTCGTCGTCGATCGACCATTCCTTTGACTGCAGGCCGTGCTTCGAAATCGCGTTCGGAATCAGGTGTTTCCGGGCAATCTCGACCTTCTCGTCCTCGGTATAGCCGGCGATGCGGATGATCTCCATCCGGTCCATCAGCGGCGCCGGGATGTTGAGCGTGTTGGCCGTGGTCACGAACATCACGTTCGAGAGGTCGTAATCGACCTCCAGGTAATGGTCGTTGAACGTGTGATTTTGCTCCGGATCGAGCACCTCGAGCAGCGCCGAGGACGGATCGCCGCGGAAATCGGCACCCATCTTGTCGATCTCATCGAGCAGGAACAGCGGGTTCGACGACTTGGCCTTGCGCATCGACTGGATGATCTTGCCGGGCATCGAGCCGATATAGGTGCGCCGGTGACCGCGGATTTCGGCCTCGTCACGCACGCCGCCGAGCGAGACGCGCACGAACTCGCGGCCCGTCGCCTTGGCGATCGACTTGCCGAGCGAGGTCTTGCCGACGCCGGGCGGGCCGACGAGGCACAAGATCGGGCCGGTCAGCTTGTTGGCGCGCTGCTGCACCGCGAGATACTCGACGATGCGCTCCTTGACCTTCTCCAGGCCGAAGTGATCGGAGTCCAGGATGTCCTGGGCCGCCTTGAGATCCTTCTTGACCTTGGTCTTCTTGTTCCAGGGGATCGAGAGCAGCCAGTCGAGATAGTTGCGCACGACGGTGGCTTCGGCCGACATCGGAGACATCTGCCGCAGCTTCTTGAGCTCGTGCTGTGCCTTCTCGCGCGCATCCTTGGAGAGCTTGGTCTTCTTGATCTTGTCTTCGAGTTCGGCGAGTTCGTCCTTGCCGTCCTCGTCGCCCAGCTCCTTCTGGATCGCCTTCATCTGCTCGTTTAGATAATACTCGCGCTGCGTCTTCTCCATCTGGCGCTTGACGCGCGTGCGGATGCGCTTCTCGACCTGCAGGACCGAGATTTCGCTCTCCATCAGGCCGAGCACCTTCTCCAGGCGCTGCGGGACGCTCGCGGTTTCCAGGATCGCCTGCTTGTCCGGAATCTTGACCGCCAGGTGCGAGGCGACCGTGTCGGCAAGCTTCGCATAGTCGTCGATCTGCTGGACGACGCCAACGACCTCGGGCGAAACCTTCTTGTTGAGCTTCACGTAATTTTCGAATTCGGTAATCACCGAACGCGCCAGCGCCTCGGCTTCCACCCGCTCGCCGGCATGGTCGTCGGTGACGACTGCATCGGCCTCGAAATAATCGGTGCGATCCGTATAGCGCAGCACCTTGGCCCGCTGCGCGCCTTCGACCAGCACCTTGACGGTGCCGTCGGGCAGCTTCAGCAGTTGCAGGACCGTCGCCAGCGTCCCGACTTCGAAGATGGAATCGGTCGCCGGCTCATCGTCGGAGGCGTTCTTCTGCGTGGCGAGCAGGATGAACGTGTCCGAGCGCATCACCTCTTCCAGCGCCTTGATCGACTTCTCGCGCCCGACAAAGAGCGGAACGATCATGTGCGGGAAGACGACGATGTCGCGCAGCGGCAGAACCGGATAGGCCCGGGTTTCACCGGGGATCAGCGGAGGGCGCGGCTTGGCGGTTGTCATGGCCCGTTGTCCTTCTTCTTGTGCCCCTTTGCCGCGCCCGCGGGATGCGCGACGTCAGGCAAAGTGCAGTTGGGCCGGGAAGGGAAGCACGGCCGGGAATGCTGGCCATGCACGAGGGGGTGTACGAACCCCGCCCGGATATCGACGTACCTTCGTACTCTTGACCTTTCGCACCAATTAGGTGGCGGTGAGGTTGCCCGGTGTCAAGTAACGTCGAAAATCCAGTAAAACGATAGCCTTTCGGCCGCCGGCGCACAGCCGGCAACCCGAAACCGGGCCGCGAATCTGATCGCGAACGAAGGCCGTTCAGGCCGTACTCGCGCCGGCATCTCCGGCCCGGTCGGCGTAGATGTAGAGCGGCCGTGCGGTTCCCTCGACCACTTCGCGGGAAATCACCACCTCTTCCACCCCTTCCAGGCTCGGAAGGTCGAACATGGTGTCGAGCAGGATGCTCTCCATGATCGAGCGCAGGCCGCGCGCGCCGGTCTTGCGCTCGATCGCCTTGCGGGCGATCGCGCCAAGCGCTTCCTCGGCGAGCGTCAGATCAATCGATTCCATCTCGAACAGTCGCTGATACTGCTTGACC
>WBZO01000445.1_pt1 | contig 88799 bp, 78 predicted proteins | sample 5204261 | NCBI WGS metagenome assembly WBZO01 (sample SAMN12412400, study PRJNA552823) | activated sludge metagenome | isolation source: activated sludge from anammox sidestream of wastewater treatment plant... | place: USA: North Carolina | collected 2017-09 | reverse complement strand
TTTCCAAGCGTGCTCCTTCAACCACTCGGACATCTCTCCGTTCAAGTGGAATCAACAGTTTAGCGGAGGGCGGAGATCCCGCCAAACGCAAACTGTGACGTGAGTGACGTGAGGCTCTCGGCGAGGCGCGGAATCAGCGGGATTCCCGCGTCGCTGTTCGGCGTTCTCGTCGCCTTGCTGTCGGTGTCGCGGCCATTCGTCTCGTCGTCTCCGTCGTCGCTCCCGCTCCCAGTGCTGTTCTTCTCGCCGTTCGGCCGCGCGTTGTCCAAGGCATCGAGCGCCTGCCGCTTCGTGTCGATGCGGATGTGCGAGTGTGCTCCAGTATCCGCTGCGACAGATGGCCGCTGATCTACTCCAGCACATGATCGGCGGCGCCCAACTCGGCGAGTTTCGTAATCACCGTGTGCCGCAAGTCGTGGAACCGGAACCGTGGCAGGCGGCCGCATCGCGCAGCGCGCCGTGCCCCACTTCAACATCGGCTGCGTCGGATCGTAGCGCCCCCACTGGCACGCGGGCCAGAGGAAGTGATCGGGCTCGGAGTGCCCGAGCAGATCGGCGCGCTCGGCCGTCCGGGTGATCGCTTCGACGGCCGACGCGTTGAGCGGGACCACGCGGTGGCTCGTCTCGTTCTTGCTACGCCGGACGAAGACGAACTTCTTCACGAGATCGACGTCTCGCCGGCGGAGGTGCGTCACCTACATCGGCCGCATCGACGTGTTGGCAGCGACGACGGCAGCGCAATACACGTGCTCCCGCTCCGCGTTCGAGGCGACAGAGTCGAAGAGACGCTTCCGCTCTTCTGGCGCCAGTGCGCGACCGACCGCACGCTGCCGTTCAGGCAAGTTCTTCATGTGATCCGCGAGCGCTCGCCATCGACCGCAGGACTTCAGGACACGCGACAGCACGCCGACGTCCATGTTGGTGGTCCGGTTCTCCCTACCGGCGTCAGGCGCATGCGCGGGTACTCGGCGATCGCCTTCGCCGTGATCGAGGTGAGCGGCACGTCGCCGAAGAAGCGCTTCAGCGTGATGAACCGCTCCTCCTCGAACTCGACGGTCCGTGTCGATCAGTGCAGGCGCTTGCTCTCGATGTAGGCGCGACGACGCGAGCGATCGACTCGGTTGGCACAGTGACACGTTACGTATGTGTGCCACCATGGATCGCGGTTCACATGTCCACGGCCCACCAGCGTCGAGCCCGCCTGAGCATTGACGTGTCGCGCGAAGCGCGCCGCCGCATTCACATTGCTGCGGCGAAGCGGGATCAATCGATTCGCGAATACGTGTGGGAAGCCGTCGAAGCCCGCCGGCAGCGCGACCTGGCCGACGAGTTGTCGGCCGCCGACCTGGTCGCCCTCAATGGACGCACGGATCCGGTCCTGGCGGAGCTGTGGAACAATCCCAAAGACGCCGCCTATGACAAGTTGTAGTCGCGGCGACGTCGTCCTCGTCAAGTTCGTGTTTGCCGACGAGAAGGGCGTCAAGCAGCGACCTGGCCTCGTCATCAGCTCCGACAAGTATCAACAAGGTCGCCGGGAGGTCGTGCTCGCGGCCATCCCAGCAACGTCGGCCGGCTCCTGGTCGGCGACTACCGGATCAAGGCGTGGCGCGAGGCAGGTCTTCTGCACCCGTCAGTCGTCACCGGCATTGTCAGAACGATCAAACGCGACATGATCGCCAGCACAATGGGCACGCTGCAGGCAGCAGAGCTTCGTGCCGTGGAGGACAGGCTTCGGGAGATCCTGGCGCTTCCTTGATCGGCGATTGGGACATGGACCAGGCCACGGATGTCTGAAGACTTCATCGTCGCCGCCAGCGGGGCCACGTCCGAGCAGATCCTTGCGCAGTATCCTCAGCTCACGTCCGAGGGGCTTTCCGCGGCATTCCGCTATGCCGCGAACGTGCTGCGAGCGGATCGCATGTGGGACCTGCAGATCACCACGTCCAGACGATCGGTCGACGCCTGCGCGACTCACGGGAACGCCTCGGGATAACGCAGGGGCGGTCTGGCCGAAAGGCGGGCGTCGGCATGTCTTCCATCTCCGAGTCGAGAACGGCAAACGGGAGCCGACGCTCAGCCAGTTGCGGAAGTTGGCCGACGCAAGAGTGCCGACGTGACGCGGTTCCTGTCGGCGGACGAACCGCGTGTCGAGACCGTTCGGTGGCGTGAGCGGCCGGCGAGCGCGGAGGTTATCGAAACGCGCTGCCTGAAGCTGTGCCGGCGGTACCGCGATCTTGAACGTTCGGCTGAATGAGACGGATGAGACGTTCGCGGACTCCTTCGCGGCGACGCTGCTGCTGCCGGAAGGCGCCCTTCGGGAAGTGTGGGACGCGGTCGTCGAACGCTGCGAGCTGATCCTCTCGGATACTGTGTCGTCGACGAGGCAACCGGTTCACGAGAGCGTTCCGTGAGGAGTACCGTTCACGCGGGCTTCAGGACCGGCTTGCAGGCATGGGCTTGAAGAAAGTTTGAGGGACCGTGGTCGACCATCGCTCGTCGTCCGAGGCGAAGATCACGCTCTTCAGGTCGCTCTTCCGCGGACGCGCCGACGTGTACCCGCGCCGCTTCGAGAGCCGGAAGACCGGAAAGGCCGGCTACGCCCCGGCCTGCTCGAACGAGTGGGTCCGCGGTGTGTGCGAGAAGCCGCGCATCAAGTGCGCCGAGTGCGCGCACCGGCGCTTCCTTCCGGTCACGGAGACGGTCATCCGCTGGCACCTCTCGGGCGTCGACGAGGCGGGCGCGCTGTTTGTCGCTGGCGTGTATCCGCTCCGGCTGGATGAGACGTGCTTCTTCGTGGCCGCCGACTTCGACAAGGACGGCTGGGAGCAGGACTCTGTTGCATTCGTCTCCGCCTGTCGGCGCCTGGGCCTGCCCGCTGCGCTCGAGCGGTCCCGTTCGGGACACGGTGCGCACGCCTGGATCTTCTTCGATGATGCCGTCCCGGCTGGCCTCGCACGACGCCTCGCCTCACACCTGCTGACCGTGGCAATGGAGGACAGGCCGGACATCGGTCTGGGGTCGTACGACCGGCTCTTCCCCAACCAGGACACGCTTCCTCAGGGAGGGTTCGGCAATCTGATTGCGCTGCCTCTGCAGAGACACGCCCGCGATCAAGGCAACAGCGTCTTCGTCGACGACGACCTCGACTCGTGGCCGGACCAGTGGGCGTTTCTCTCGGGCATCCAGAGGGTCTCGCGCAGTCGTGCGGAGGCGATCGTTCAGGACGCGGAGCGCCAGGGCCGGATCCTCGGTGTTCGGCTACCGCCAGATGACGACGATGAGGTGCCGTGGACAGCGCCGCCTTCACGCCGGCGGCAGGAGCCTCTTGCGGGCGAAGTTCCCGCCAGCCTGGAACTCGTGCTGGGCAATCAGATCTACGTCGACAAGGATGGCCTCAATCCTGGTCTGCGGAATCGACTGCTGAGAACCGCAGCGTTTCAGAATCCGGAGTTCTATCGCGCGCAGGCGATGCGTCTGTCGACGTACTCGAAGCCACGCGTGATTGCCTGCGCGGAGGATCATCCGCACCACATCGGACTGCCGCGTGGCTGCCTTGACGACGTTCAGGCGTCGCTGTCGGATCTCGGGATCCGTTCAATTGTCCGGGACGAACGACATGCCGGCACTTCCATCACGGCCGCCTTCCGGGGCGAGCTCCGTCCGGAGCAGCGGACTGCCGCAGCGGCCTTGATGAAGCACGACACCGGCGTGCTGGCCGCCACGACGGCGTTCGGCAAGACCGTGGTGGCCGCGTCGCTCATTGCGCGACGAGGTGCCAGCACGTTGGTTCTCGTCCACCGGCGACAACTGCTCGACCAGTGGATCGATCGGCTGCAGGCGTTTCTCGATCTGCCCCCGAAGTCGATCGGCCGCATCGGCGGCGGCCGCAACTCGCCGACCGGCATCGTCGACGTGGCGGTCATACAGAGCCTGGTCCGCAAGGGCGTCGTCGACGACCGCGTCGCGAGCTACGGCCATCTGGTAGTCGATGAGTGTCACCATCTGTCCGCGCACAGCTTCGAGCAGGTCGCCCGGCAAGCGAAGGCGCGCTTCGTGTTGGGCCTGTCCGCGACTGTTGCCCGCAAGGACGGCCACCACCCAATCATCTTCATGCAGTGCGGGCCGATCCGGCATCGCGTCAACGCCAGGGTTCAGGCCGCGGCCCGCCCTTTCGAGCACTATGTGCTCGTCCGGCCGACGTCATTCCAGCCGAGGAGAGAGCCGGAATCCGACATGCGTCTGGAGTTCCAGAGTCTGTACCGCGAGTTGATCGCGGATGAGGCGCGCAATCAACGGATCTGCGAGGACGTGGTCGAGTCGCTGCATGCAGGGCGCTCGCCGCTCGTGTTGACCGAGCGCAACGACCATCTCGATGTGCTCGAGCGACAGCTCTCAGAGGCCACGGAACACGTCATTGCTCTGCGCGCAGGCCTTGGAAAGAAGCAGCAGCGCGTCATCGAGGCGAGGCTGGCCTCCATCCCTTCGGCGGCGCCGCGTGTCATCCTGGCCACCGGCAAATACGTGGGCGAAGGCTTCGACGAGGCCCGACTCGACACGCTGTTCCTCACCCTACCGGTATCGTGGCGCGGCACCATCGCGCAGTACGCGGGCCGTCTGCATCGTCTCTACGACGGCAAACGAGAGGTGCGTATCTACGACTACGCCGACCTCGACGTCCCCATGCTGGCGCGGATGTTCGATCGGCGGTGCCGTGGCTACGAGGCGGTCGGCTATACCGTCGTGCTGCCGGCCAGCGCGATTCCGGGTTGGCCGGCCGACGTCGTGCTGCCTTCGGATCCGGTGTGGAAGCGTGACTACTCCGGCAGCGTGCGACGCCTGGTTCGAGACGGCGTCGACGTGCCGCTCGCCACCCTGTTCGTGCATGCCGCTCGGACCGTGCTACCAGACGCGGAGGGCGCGGCGCGGGCCAGGAGCGCCACCGAGGCCTTTCTCTTCAAGCGTCTCGAAACGCTTCCCGAGACGAAGGGCCGCTTCGCCCTGAACCACACGTTACCGATCGCGTTCGACGGCCAGTCCGGCCTCGAGGTCGACCTTCTTTGCGCTGAGGCACGTCTCGCCATCGAGGTCGATGGCGCGCAGCACCTTGGCGATCCGGCTGCGTACAGACGTGACCGCCGCAAGGATCAGTTGCTGCAGGAGAACGGCTACTTCGTGCTGCGCTTCCTGGCACAAGACGTCGGCAAGGAGCTCGACATGGTGCTCGACTCAATTCTCAGGGCTCTACGCCACTGTGCATCGGCACCGGCGTCGATGCGACCCGTTCGTCCGGAGCGATCGTAATGGTTGCCAGGCGCGACGATCGGCAACACCTGTCATCGCGGAAGCCATCCGCGCGTTCCAGGATATCGGCAGCACGACTCGAGGCGTTGATCGAGGAGGCCATCGTCGACGCCTACACCGAAGCCGAACAGGTTGTCGGGTTTCACGCGACGATCGAGCAGCACCTGGCATTGCCGTTCGAGACCATCGTGCTCGGAGTGAATGTGACGGTGAAGAAGATCGACGTCACAGCCGAGGGCCACATCGTCGCGATCTGCTACCGTGGGCGTGAGCGGCAGGCCATTCCGCTTCTCGACCTGCCGGTGCCGCCTTCGCCGCCGGCTGGCTGGGAGTGGGTCGAAGCCTATCGCCGATGGGCCAGGGGACGAGGGTAGGAGAAGTCGCGGACGATGAGCGAGTATCAGTACTACGAGTTTCGGGCCATCGATCGCGTGCTGACCGACCGCGAAATGAGAGACCTCCGGGCCATTTCCACGAGGGCGGCGATCTCTCGGACGTCGTTCAGCAACCACTATGAGTACGGCGATCTCAAGGCCAACCCTCGCGATCTGTTGCTGAACTACTTCGACGCGTCCCTGTATTTTGCACACTGGCACTACGCGGAGGTCGCGTTCAAGTACCCGAAGGGCGCCGTCGACCCGAAGACGTTGCGACGCTACGCTGCCGGACAATCGCTGGACGTCACGACGACGGGATCGCATGTCGTCGTGACGATGTCCGTCGAGCGCGAGGAATTCGATGGTGCGGAAGATGGTACGGGTTGGTTGTCATCCTTGATCGGGCTGCGCGGCGACATCGTCAGTGGTGACGAGCGCCCGCTGTACCTGGCCTGGCTGCTGGGTGTGCAGTTCGGGGAGGTCGATGACGAGGTTCTCGAACCAGCGCGACCAGACGGCCTGGGCCATCTTTCGCCCTCGCTCGAGAGCTTCGTCGACATCATGGGCGTCGACCGTGACCTGGTCGCCGCCGCGGCGGAGGGAGGCTCGCGCACACCCGCGGCACCGGCTACGCACGATGTCGACCGTTGGCTCGCCAGCCTCGACCGCGACGAGCACGTAGCGCTGCTTTCACGGGTGGCTCGCGGCGATGGAAGCGTTGGCGCCGAAATCCTGCGGCGGTACCGCAAGCATGCTGGGCCCCGACCATCCGGCCTGCCGTTGCGTACGGCCGGTACGTTGCGGGAGCGTGGTGAGGCGATCGGGGAGACGAGGCGCGAGGCGGCCAGGCAACGGGAGGCTCGGGTTCGCGTCGAGCGCGAACGTCAGGAACGGGCTGTCCGCGATCGGTATCTGGCCGGATTGGCCAAGCGAGAGGGGCACGCTTGGCGGCGAGTCGATGCGCTCATTGCCACGAAGCGTCCCCGTGACTACGACGCTGCCGTGACGCTCCTCTCCGATCTGCGTGAGGTGAGCCGACAGAAGGGGCGCCCTGGTTCGTTCGTGCAGCGCGTCGGCGCACTGAGAGAGGCGCACGCCACGAAGTCCAGTCTGCTCACACGGCTGAAGAAGGCTGGCTTCTGATCGCTTCGCGCTGAACCCATACCAGCGGATCGATTTCGGCGTCAGCAGCGTTCCGTGCTCGTCGATGGTGATGACTACCGTCCCACCACCAGGCATCGCCGCGGCGGTGAAGACGCGCTCTTTCACCTGGTAGCCGAGAGCAATGAGATCGATGCCTGCAAACAACGGCTCGCCGCAACCGAGCAGGACCGGCGATATCGCGAGATGCATCTCGTCGACGAGCCGCCCACGGTGTAATGGGCTCTTCACGAGGCCGCAGGACAGCTGCTCGTGTGTATCCACAGCCCGCCACGCGGCGTGTGGTCCGCTTCACGGAACGTGGTCCGGCTGAAACCGGACACTACGTGCTACACCGAACGCGAATTCGCTCTAGCCGACATTACCTCAAGGTCCGCGGCTACACACGAAGGCGCTTTAGCCGATGTGACGCAGCCGTTCCAGCGCTTCATCGAGCGCGGTCGCACCATCGGCCGCGCTCGTGTGCCGCCACGCGATGAAGCCGTCGGGGCGGATCAACACGGCACCATCGTTTCCGACGCCGTACGCGGTCGAGAATCGCGTCGCCACGTCCCCGAGATCTCCGGCCGGCTCGACGCCGTGCCATGCGACACCCATCGCATGACACAGAGAGCTTCGTCGCACCCACTCTGACCAATCGCTCCCCGTCGATCCAGAGAAGAGAACCCAGCGATCGCAGAAGAGATCGAGCGTCGACACCGGCGCGTCCTGGTGCCTCACGATCAAATGAGGCGCCCGCGAACCGGGACGGCCCGACGGCTGGCGGGGATCTTCGAACAGATCATCATCGCCAGCGCCGTCATCGTCGATGAAGGCGCCCTCGGGATAGCGGTACCCGAAGACGACGGCGTTGTCGTCTCTGATCGGCTCCGGCGGCGGCAGCCTGCGGCTCGGATCCTTGAACCATGCCTGCAGACGGGCGAGCGCCTGTGCCACGGTTCGATCCGCGATCGGCCGCCGTTCCATGTCGTACGTATCCAGGAGTGCCGGTCCCGCCGCGTTCTCGATCACAGCTTCGAGCTTCCACGCCAGGTTGTGCGCGTCCTGAATACCGGTGTTCCCGCCAAACCCGCCCGTCGGCGGCATGACGTGCGCGCTGTCGCCGACGAGGAACACGCGCCCTTCACGATATCGATCGGCAACGGCGGCGGCCGCTTCCCACGCGCGGGCGTCCACGACGGTGACGGGCAGCGTGCTGAGGCCGGCCCCCAGACGGATCAGGTCGCGACACCGTTCGGGGGTGAAGTCCTCGGCACGCTCGCCACGGTCCGGCACGAACTGCACCGCCATCAGCCATCGACCATCACCGCGAGGGACCAGCGTTCCATTGACGTCGGTCACGAACATCGACCGGACCTGGCGGCCATCGACAACGGTCGGCAGATCTGCTTCGAAGATGACGTTCATCCAGTGCTGGAGGACGCCCGGACCATGCCTCGCGATGCCCACCATCTCCCGCACCGTGCTCTGCGTGCCGTCAGCCGCGACGAGGTATCGCGCGCGAACGGTTGTTTCCGTCAGCGTCGCTCGATCGCGAATGGCGGCGACCACTTCGGTGGGCGTCTGCGTGAAGCTCACCAGCTCCGTGTTGAAGCGTACGTCGGCGCCGTGGCGCTCCGCGTGCGCACGAAGGATCGGTTCGAGCTGATCCTGATCGCACGTCGCGCCGGTGGTCGGACTGATGTCGCTCGTGTCGGACCAGGGAACGCCCTGCCACGACACCTCGGTATCGGCCAGGTTCTTCATCCGGCCGACATGGGCGGAGCGGTCGTCGATCAGATCGCGGGCGCGGATCTCGGCCTCGATGCCGGCCGCGCGATAGATCTCCATCGACCGGGGAGAAATCCCGCGGAACTTGTACTGGATCGACGTGCGCGGATGCCGCTCGACGACCAGGCAGGACACGCCGCGCCGCGCGAGAAGCATGGCCATGGTCAGGCCGTTGAGGCTGCCGCCGACGATGAGAACGGAGGTGCTGAATTCCATGCTACGATCCTCGCCAGTTGGTTTAGTCGTATCAACTATCTGGCGAACGGTCAACCTCAAGGGTTTCTGACGTCCGGGCCGAGCGTGCGACATGACCAGCAAGGCGAACGAGGCATTGGCGCGGCGGGTGTGGCAGGCGCTGTTCGATTTGCTCATTCGCTCCGCGCCCATCCGAACAGCGAGCCTGACGCGTCGTGGATTGACACCCAACGATTCCCGAGGCCTGTTCAGCCTCGACTCCCGAACCGGCCGCTCCATGCGCTCGCTCGCCGACGAGTGGCAGTGCGATCCGTCCAACGCCACGTTCATCGTCAATCGCCTGGAGGAACTGGGCCTGGCGTCGCGCCAGCCGCTGCTGAACGACAAGCGCGTGAAGCTGGTCGTGCTGACCCGAAAGGGAGAGAAAACGCGCGCCGACCTGCTGCGCGAGTTTCATCAGCCGCCGCCGGAGTTCGCCAGACTCGACCGCGCCGACCTCGAAACGCTCGGCCGGATCATGGCGAAACTGGCCCCCGCGCCGACGCCGGCCACAGACTACCGCCAGCGATAGTCGGGCGGAACGCGGTCGACCACGCTGCAACCCATTGCCAACGCCGGACGTCCTGAACGCTTATTGTTGAATCGTCTAAATTAATTGCTGAATGGCGCAGGAGTACCGCGTAGCTCGGCCGGCGTGGCTCGTCGCGGGGCGTCACTCCGCGCCGCCTTGAACGGGTATTCGAGCTGCATGGCGACAATGTCCGCCGTTCGCTCGCCGTACCGTTCGCCAATCTCGGCGAGGGTCTCGTCGAGCGACTCGATCGGCGTCCGCCGCTCCGGAAGAGAAAGTCGATCGGAGATCGGCGACGCCGGCGAGGTTCGATCAGGAATGATCCGGATGCCGTTTCGCGACGTCACCGAGCTTGCAGCGGCAAGTGTCAGCGCGCGGGAGCGATAGGTTCGCGACCATGCGTCGGCGACCAGCGCCAGCGACACCTCGTCGACGCCCGACGACAGTTCGATGCCGAGCTCGTCGCGGTTCCAGACTGCGAGCACGTTGCGCAGAACCGTCAACGCAAAGGCGCGCGTGAAGACGAACGCCCGACTGTCGTGACGCGGGTCCCATCTGGCGAGCCCGAGGTCGCGAGCGACCGCCATTGCCCGCGGCTGCCCCGCGATGGCTTCGATGAGCGTCAGCGACATCGGCATCGAGGCGGTGATGCCGGGAGTGGTTACGATGTTTCCGTCGACGACGAACCGGCGATTCGGAACGTACACCGTTGCCGGATGCTTTCGACGGAGCTCGCTGAGATAGTACCAGTGTGTGGTCGCCCGCTTGCCGTCGAGCAACCCGGCGGCGGCCACCACCTTCGCATCGGCACAGGCGCTGTGCCCGCGACGCTTCGCACGAGCCTTCACCGCCGATTAATCCCAGAAGGCGCTTGGGTTGACGCCGCTGCGGGCTCCTGTGGCGCTCGTGCTCGAAGCCGTGCCTGTCGTCCGCGCAGATTTCAGACTGACGCTCCTCGGGCGGGCGCCTAAACCGGCTGGCTCCGCTGCCTACGGCGCCACGCCCTCGAAATCTGCGCTCCCTTCGGCACGGCTTCAGACTGTCGCCCCTCGCGCGACGCCCAAGTCGCCCGCATCAGCGCCAACCCAAGCGCCTCAGAGCATAAAGGTCCGCGGCTACACACAACTGAAAAGCGCTATAGGCTGGTGTGCTTCGCAGAGAAAAGCGAGGACAGGTGTCCAGGCACCCGAATCGATCAAGGCTTCCGCAGGATCTTCTCCATCGCCTTTCCTCGAGCCAGTTCATCGACGAGTTTGTCGAGATATCGGATCTCCCGCATCAACGGGTCTTCGACGTTCTCGACGCGGACACCGCAGACGACGCCTGTGATCAAAGTGCGTGATGGATTCAATCGAGGAGCTTTCGCGAAGAAGGTCTCGAAGTCCGTGCGGCGTGCCAGGTGCTCCGCCAGCTCCGTCTGGCGATAGCCCGTCAGCCACAGAATGATCTGATCGACCTCGGCCTGCGTGCGCCCTTTCTTCTCGGCCTTCGCCACGTATGCCGGATACACGCTCGCGAAGCTCGTTGTGTAGATTCGATGTTTCGCCATGAAGCCCTTGGCTGCTTCCTCCGCTGCAGGGTGATGTTTGCATTGACCCGCCGGGTTTCACAATGGCGGCACGGTTGGCCCCGGCCTTCTTGCGAGCGAACTGGATGATCGACCTGGCATGCAGCCAGTCGCCTCGTTACCTCCAAACCGCCTTCGACCGACGTGATCGCGGCGGTATCGAGATGCGTAGTCGACCGGCTGTCCAGACCGTCACAGGCCGACACGCTCGACCGCTTCAGCCGGTGTGATGATGGGGATATCTTCGTAGCGTTCCAGCTTCACCAGATGTGGGTCCCCGGAAACTACCAGATCGGCCCTGGCGGCGACGGCGGCTGCGAGCACCGCATCGTCGTCGGGGTCGTCGATGACGACGGGCGAAATGATCGCCGGAATGACCACCGTGGTGAGGGCGGCGTAGCCCTCGAGGATCTGTGTCGCAGTCAGTCCGCGAGCTTGAAGGTGCTTCGCGAACTTCTCGCGGCCGAGGACTCCGTGCAACTCGGCAAGTAATGGGGCACTGGTGCAGAGAATGAGGAATCCGGCTTGCGCGGCGTCGATCAGCTTTCCAGGGTTGCCGCGCCAGAGGAGGCCAGAGACCGCCGCGTTCGTATCAAGGACGAGCCGCACGGCGGACGTCTGCGCGGTAGGCGTCGATCTCGGCCTGGATCTCCTCGGGCGTCATGGGAGGAAGCGGGTCAGCCGCCAGCACATCGCGCGCCTGGACGAGGCCCTCGACTCTCCTGGCCAGTAACGCCTCGCGCACCATCCGTGCGAGTGCTTCCGGTTCGAGCAGACCGGCCTTCTTCGCCTGCGTGGCAAGCGTCTCGGGCAACTCAATCTCCACGTTGACTCGACTCATCGCGGCAGGTCCTTCGCTCAACATCGAGGATACCACGGCGTCTTCGGCGGTCCCGAACGCGCGCTCATACGCGCGACTTCCGCCACGCACGACAACTGCGGTGGCCCTGACGCCTCGCGTCGTTCGTTGTGACTATATTCGATCAGGCACAACGGCACGGACTATTCAGGCACGCAAATCGTTCGGCACAGCTCCTCGAGACAACACAGCCGATGGACGTATGGTCCTGCTCGCACGGCTTCAGCTTGATCTGTCGGCGAGCGGGATTTAGTACTCGGAGATGCTGACGCGACGCATGCTGCTCATGAGCCTTGGCGCGCTCGCGGGAATGATCGGCGACGTCACTGCGCAGACGGCAGGACCCACGACGCGACCTGTGTTCCAACACGATCTGCCCGATCTCGATCTCTCGGGCTGGTCGGCGACGGCGGTCGAAGTGGCGTACGGACCGGGCGAGAGCTCGCCCGCTCATCGCCATCCAGGCATCACGATCGCCTACGTCCTCGAAGGATCGATCCGCTCCGGAGTCGGTGACGATCCCGAGCAGACCTACACCGCGGGGCAGATGTTCATCGAGACGCCGAACCAGCTGCACGCGGTGTCGCGCAACGCGAGCAGCAGCCAGCCGGCGAAGCTGCTCGCGATCCTGCTGGCGAAGAAAGGAGCGGCATTGACAACGCCGGTGGCGCCATGACTCGAACCGCGACCCCGACTCCCGTGTACGACGTGATGGGTGTGACGGTGGAATTCATGACGCCGGTCGACGCGAACGCCTTACCGTTCTGCGTCATGCGCGGCGTCATTCCGGCAGGCGCTGCCGTGCCGATGCACAGTCATCACGCTCCCGAGAGCTTCTTCGTCGTCTCCGGCGAAGCGCAGGTGCTGCTCGAGCGCGACGGCCGCCTCGAATGGCAGGACGTCAAGCCTGGCGACTTCGTCAACGTGCCGCCGGACACGCGGCACGCGCATCGGAACCGTTCGTCGGCGCCGGCCGTCGAGCTCGTGGTCACGACGCCGGACATCGGCGAGTTCTTCGCCGAGATTGGCCGTGCCGTTCCCGCCTCGGGCACGCTGCCGCCGCCGACCGAAGACGACGTTCGGCGATTCGTCGCCGCCGCGACGCGGCGCGGTCACCGGCTCGCGACGCCAGAGGAGAACGCCGCTGTCGGCATCGCGATGCCTTGAACCGTGTATGTCCCGTACCCCCCGGTGCTCTACTGAGGCCGGGAGCACTCAGGCACGACGACATCACGCTTCGTAGACAGCGCTGCAGCGAGGCGCCGTCGTGTTTCGAGAGTCGTGTCATGCGCGACCTGTCGCGAGTACTAGAGACGTCCTGGCCTGCCGATCACGCGGGCGCATTCGCATAAACCCACAGACGAGAGGATTCAAAATGCCTGACGACACGGCAGCGGCGAACAAGGAGCTCGTTCGCAGGTTCTACAAGGAGGTCTACGTCGACTGGAACATGGCGCGCGCAGACGAGGTCGTGTCGCCGCAGTTCAGATCGCACGATTGGCCACCGGACGGCCCGACGGGGCCGCGGGCGTTCCGCAACTACTACGCGGCGATACGGTCGGCCGTGCCGGATGCTCGATATGAGGTCGACGATCTGATTGCCGAGGACGACAAGGTGGTCGTGCGATGGCGGATGCTCGGCACTCACAAGGGCGCATTCGGCGGCATCGCGCCCTCCGGCCGGGCGATCACGCTCAAGGGGATCGCCATCTACCGTGTGGCGAACGGCAAGTTGATGGAGCGCTGGGTCGTGTCAGATCTGTATGGGTTGCTCGAGGAAACTCGAAGCGGTGTGTCCGGCTGAAGCTGGACACTACGCGATGGCGAAAGCCCAAGCCACGCGTGCGGTGTTTCGTCCGGCTAAAGCCGGACGCCACGTACGTAGGCTGGACGTGCCACGTACGGGCTTCGGCGTCAGTTCGAGGCGCCGTTGGCGTCGCGCTCGAAGTCGGTCAGGCGACGGAGCGCGTCGCGCGTCTTCTCGTGTTCGGGACCGCGGTCGGCGGCGAGCGCGCGGTAGCTGTGCGCGAGCAGCGGACCGGCCGCCGCGGCGCGTCCCTGCGCCGCCAGGCAGCCGCCGAGAACGCTCTCGGTGTTCGCGACCAGCCAGTGCCTGTCGCCGAGGAGCGTCCGGCGCATCTCCAGCGCACGGCGCAGGTGCGGCTCGCCGTCACGTGGCCGTCCGGCGTCGGAGAGGATCTGCCCGAGCACCATCTCCGCGTACGCCGTCAGCGGGTGGACCGATGGCAATCCGCGCTCCGCGGCGGCAATCGCGTCGCGCGCGAACGGCTCGGCACGCGCGTAGTCCTTCTTCATCCACAGCAGGTTCGCGAGACTGGTACGCGTCAGGATCACCTTCGCGTGATCGCCGCCGAGCAGCGTCTCCTCGATCGCGAGCACCTCGCGATAGAGCGGCTCCGCTTCGTCGTACCGCCCCTGGTTGTCGACAATACCCGCGACGTTGTGCAGCGTCTCGGCGTACTCGAGATGCTGTGGACCGCGGACGCGGCGCATGATCGCGAGCGCCTCGCGGTGCATCGGCTCCGCCTCGGCGACGGAGCCGCGGCTCCCGAGCAGCACGCCGAGATCGTTCAACGCGTGCGCGACGTGCTCGTCGTCAATCGGCAGCAGCGTCCGGTAGAGCACGATCGACTGCCGATATGAGACCTCGGCGTCGGCGTAGCGTCCCACCTCGTTGAGGATCTCGCCAAGCTGCCGCAGGCCATCGGCTGCATCGAGGCTCTCGCTGTGACCAGCCGCACGCGCGACCTCGAGCGCACGGCGGACGTGCGTTTCAGCCTCCGCGTAGTCGCCGCGATCGAACAGCACGTCGCCGAGATCGAGCAGCGTGCGGGCGAGCTCGGGATCGTTTGGCCCACGCAGCTCCAGCGCCCGGCGCGCGTGTACGAGCGCGTCGTCGAACAGGCCGAGACGCTGATAGGTGGCGGCAAGCGTGCCGCGCAGGCCCGCCTCGATTTCGGGCTGGCCCGCGAACTCGCCGAGCCTGGCGCCAGCGCGATCCAGCAGGTCGGCGACACGGACGTCGCGCCCGTCGCGAGACGGATCGGCCGCGCGCAGCAGATCCTGCAGAAAGGTGTTCATCTGCGCCGCCTTGCGCGCTTCGACGTTGGCACGATCGCGCTGGATCCGCACGGCGCGCGACTGCCAGAACACCGCGGTCACCGCGGTCACGAGCGCCAGCGTGACGCCGGCCGCCGCGCCGACGCCGACCCGGTGGCGCCCGACGAACCGCTGCACTTTGTAGGACAGCGTATCCGGCTGCGCCAGCACCGGCAGACCGCGCCGGTATCGCCGCACATCGTCGACGAAGGCGGCGACGGTGGAGTAGCGCCGCTCCGGCTCCTTGCGCAGCGCCATCGCGATCATGGCTGCGAGGTCGGGCGGCGTGACGGCCGGGATCGCCGGCGGTTCGGTCAGCGCCGCCTGCACGTCGGCATGTGTCGTCCGCCCGTCACGCCGAAATGGGTGCGCGCCGGTCGCCATCTCGCACAGGAGCAGCCCGAGGCCGTAGACGTCTGTCGCGGTCGAGACCTGTTCGCCGCGCAGCTGCTCCGGGCTCGCATACGACGGCGTCAGCCGTAGTGTTGCCGTGAGGGTCGGCTGTCCGGCCGCTCCTTCTTCGAGCAGCGTCGCGATCCCGAAGTCCACCAGTTTCACGACGCCTTCAGCGCTGACGAGCACGTTCGACGGCTTGAGATCGCGGTGCACGATCAGATGACGGTGCGCGTGGCTGACGGCATCGGCGACGTCGAGCCACAGCGTGAGCCGCCGATCGAGCGACGGCTGCTCGCGCGCGATCCACTGGTCGACAGGAATGCCGTCGACCCACTCCATCACCAGGTACGGCTGCCCGAACCCGGTGAGGCCGGCGTCGATCAGGCGCGCGACGTGCGGATGTTCGAGCCGCGCCAGGATCCGTCGCTCGATCTCGACGCGGTCGCCGGTGATGGCCGCGGCCACCCCCTGGTTGACCAGCTTCACCGCGACCAGCTTCTCGAACTGGCGATCGGCCCGCCGTGCGAGATAGACGGTCGCCATGCCGCCGGCTCCGATTAGACGTTCGATCGCGTAGGGGCCGATGCGCAGGCCCTGCGGGAGATCGGCGACGCGCGGCGCGTCGAGGAGGGCATGGGTGTCGTCGTGCGCGGCCAGCAGCGCGCGCACGTCGTCGGCAAGGGCGCGATCGCCGTTCGCGCGCGCGTCGACGAACGCCGATCGTTCGTGAGGATCGAGCGCCAGCGCGGCGTCGAAGATCTCGCCCAGCGTACGCCAGCGCTCAGGCTCGATCTCCATCGCGTCAGCCTCCGCGCACGCCTTTCCCGGGCTGCACCGGCGGCGTGCGCATCGCGTCGATCAGCCAGGCGCGCGCGAACTTCCAGTCGCGCTCGACGGTCGCATCCGAGATGCCGAGCGCCGTCGCGATCTCCTGATTCGTCATCCCCGCCAGACACTTCATCTCGACGATGCGCACCTTGCGCATGTCGACGCGACCGAGCCGCGTCAGCGTCGCGTCGAGATCGAGCCAGTCCTCGGCGAACGCGCCGACGATCGCGTCTCCTTCGCCGATCTCGACGCGCGTGCTGCCGCCACCACGTTTCGCCGTCGCCCGCGCGCGCGCGTGATCGACGAGCACGCGCCGCATGATGTGCGCGGCGGCGCTGAAGAAGTGCGCACGGTTCTCCCAGCGGACACGGCGCTGATCGAAGAGCCGGAGGTAGACCTCGTGGACGAGCGCGGTCGCCTGGAGGGTGTGGCCGGGCGTTTCACGGGTGAGCAGCGCGCGGGCGAGGCGGCGGAGGTCGTCGTAGACGAGCGGCGTCAGCTCGTCGAGGGCCCGCTCGTCGCCTGCGCTCCAGCGCAGGAGCAGATCGGTGACGTCCAGGGACGGAGGCTGCGCCGCGGCACCGCGATCGTTCATCGGCCTCTCCGCGATGCCCTCATGAGGCACTGCGCGCGGATTTCCCGCGATCTGAAGACAGGCGGTCCATCGCGTGCGCGCGGTGCTCGCCGGATCCCTTGGGAAGAAAAAAGTCTAACACCGGGCGGACATCCACGAAAGAACCCCGCATGAAGCGAATCTCTCTCGTCATCCTCTTGTCTGCGGCCTGGCTGGTTGCAACTTCCGCGCCCGCCGCGGCGAGCACCATCGGTCTCGAACCTGCACTTGCCGGCACTGCCGGCGCGTCGTTCGTCGACCTCGAGGTCGGCTTCGATCTGAACGGCGCGGGCTCCAACGTCGTCGGCGTCGAGCTGTACGTCGGCTTCACCGGGCTCACGCCGCTCGACGACAGCTTCGCGGTCGGCACGGTATTCCAACCATTTGTCGGCGACGTGATCGAGCTGCACGGCGTCTGCAGCGATCCGCTGCTGTTCTGTGGTTATCCCGAGAGCGATCCTCATTCGCCGTCGACGCTCCTGGCGTCGATCAACGTCTTCGCGCCCGCGCAGCCGACCGGACCGGGATCGTTGTTCACGCTGCGCTTCGCGGTCGATCCTGGTTCGCCCTCCTGGTCCCTGAACCTGTTCGGCGATACCGATGTCGCACTGCTCGCCGATCCGTGCGATCCGGCGGATAGCGGCTGCGTGTCACAGCCGGGCCCCATTCCCTTCCTGATCACCGCCGCCGGCGCGGCGATGCCGGGCGCCGGCACCGCGCGCGTCACGGTCGGCGCCGAGGTCGTTCCCGCTGCGACAACACCCGTGCCCGAACCGGCCTCGCTGCTGCTGACCGGCATCGGCATGGCGGCGATGGCACGGCGGCGTCATCGCGCTCGCCGTCCGCGTTGAGGAGAGGTTGATTCCGATGTCGTCGCCACGTGCCCCGTTCCGCCTGCCGCTGGCGTTGGCCGTCAGCGCACTGGCTGCCGCGACGCTCTCCTTCGCGCAGGCGATCCCGCTCGCACGCGCCGACGTCGATCGCGACTGCACTGTCACGCGGAGCGACGCGACGCTCGTGCAGGCGTCGCTCAACAGGCGAGCAGGTATGCCGGGGTTCAACCCGGCCGCCGACGTCAACGGCGACGGCGTGGTCAACAACATCGATCTGACGTTCGTCGCGCGAAACGTTGGCGCCAGCGTCTGCGCCCCGGCGAACAGGCCGCCAGCCTTCACCTCGCAGCCGGTGACGACGGTGACACGGCTCGAGCGGTATGTCTACGCCGCTGCGGCAGCGGACGCCGATCGCGATCCGCTCGTCTTCTCGCTGCCGACGGCGCCGCCAGGAATGACGATTGATCCGTCCAGCGGCAGGATCACCTGGACGCCCCCCGCGACCGGCACCTTCGACATCGTCGTTCGCGTCGACGACGGCAAGGGCGGATCGGCGACGCAGCCGTTCTCGCTGGTCGCGAGCGCGCCTCCGAATCGTCCGCCGCTTCTCAGGCCGATCGGCACGCAACAGATTCCGGCCGGCGTCCCGTTCGGCACCGTGCTCTCTGCCGACGATCCCGACGTCGGCGACAGCCTGACCTTTTCGCTCACGTCTGCGCCGCCAGGCGCGACGCTGTCGCCGAGCCCGCGGCTGGCGTGGACGCCGACGGCGTCGCAGACAGGTGTGCAGACGTTCGCGGTCACCGTCACCGATGCCGCCGGTGCATCCGACAGCGGTACGTTCACCCTCGACGTCGTCGCGCGCAATGAGGAGCCCGTGCTCGACGCGCAGCCGGATGCCACGATTGTGGCCGAAGCGGCGTACTCGCGTCTCCTCTCGGCGACCGATCCGGATCCCGGCGACACGTTGACCTACACGCTCGTCTCCGGACCGTCCGGGCTGACGGTTGCCGGCAACGGCGCACTCACCTGGACGCCGACGTCGGCGCAACTCGGTTCGCACCTGGTAAAGGTGAGCGTGGCCGACAGCGGCGGGCTCGCCGATGCGGCGGCGTTCACGCTGACCGTGGACGTTCCGGCGCCGGTCAGGCCGCCGGTCGCGGCAGACGACGCGTATGCCGTTCGGCGTCAGGCGACACTGCGCGTCGACGCGCCGGGAGTGCTCGCCAACGACAGCGATCCCGCGGGGCTTCCGCTGAGCGCGCAGATCGTGACGCCGCCGTCGAAGGGGATGGCGACGCTGTCACCCGACGGCGCGCTCACGTATACCCCGACGCCGCCAGCGGCGGGCTCGACGGAGCCGAAGCTGCGGTATGCAGTCTCGTACAGAGATGCGGGCGGGATTCTCGGTTCTACTTACGCACAGCCGCTCGTGGCAGATCTCGACGGCGATGGTGAAGCCGAGATCGTGTTCCTCAGTCTGGGCGCGTTTGCCGATCGCCGTCTGATTGCCGTGCACGGCTCGACCGGCGCGATAGCGTGGGCGACGAACGTCTACCAGCCGCTCGGCACGCCGCCCTTCATGATGTCCGCCTCCTTCACCCAGCTCGCAGCAGCCGATCTGGACGGCGACGGCCACGTCGAGATCCTCGCCGTCGATTCCGACGACGAAACCAGCCGGCTGCGAAACCGCATCATCGCCTTCAACTACGACGGCACGCTCCGCTGGAAGAGCGACGACGTCATCGACGGGGTCAACGTGCTCTCGACCAGCGGGCTGCTCTGGCCAAAGGTGGCGGATCTGGACGGCGATGGCTCGCCGGAAATCGTGGCGCTGCTCATCGGCAAGTCGCCGCAGACGCCGCCGGGCGTCGTCGGAGAAGACCTCGTGACGGTGTTCGACCCGGACGGGCACCTGCGCTGGACGAAGCGGGTTCCGGGCACGTCGTCCGGCGCGGGCGATCTGACGGTTGCCGATGTCGACCTCGACGGCGTGCCGGAGATCGTCATCGGCAATGCGGTCCTGGACAACCGCGCGAACGTGAAGTGGAACGTGAAGCCCGGACGATCCGCAGCGTGGTTCGTGGCCGTCGGCAACCTGGACGACGATCCGTTTGGCGAGATTGTCTTCCAGGACGTCAGTGGCAACCTGTACTGCTACGAGCACAACGGCGCCAGGAAGTGGGGACCGGTTGGCCAGCGGACGCTGAGCACGTCCGGAACGCCGACAATTGCCGACGCGGATGGAGACGGGCGGGCGGAGATCCTGCGCCCTCAGGACGGCGTCGAGATCTGGGATCGCAACGGCAACCTGTCCCGCGTCATGAGCCTGCCCGACACGTATCGGGGCAACGGCGGCGCCGCCACGGTGTTCGATCTGAACGGCGACGGCAAGCCGGAGGTCATCTACGTCGGCTCGCAGGGCCCCTTCGATCAGCCTGGGACCTTCACCCGCGGTGCGCTGTACATCTTCGACGGATCGACAGGATCGCTCCTGCACTCCCTGCCATCGTCCCGCAACGGCAGCGAGGAAACGCATGGGGCGATCGTCGCCGACGTCGACGGCGACGGCACCGCCGAGATCGTCACCGGAGGGTGGAGTGAACAGCCGGCGCTGCTGCGCGTGTTCGGCGCCGCCACCGGCCGATGGGCCGAGACGCGGCCGATCTGGAACCAGATGGACTACCACGTCACCAACGTGGAGCGCGACGGGACGATTCCCGCGCACGAAGCGGTCAACTGGCTGACGCCCGGGCTCAACATCTATCGCGGCAACGTGCCGCTGCCGGAGGAGCGCACCGGCGATCGCGACGAGCTCACCTACGTCGCCAGCAACGGCAGCGCGACGTCGAACCTTGCGACCGTGCGGCTCGACATCCTGCCGCCGAATACGGCGCCGCGGATCCTGTCGCTCGCGCCGACCGCCGCAGCGACCGGCGTCGAGTACGTCTACGCCGTGCGCGCGTCGGATCCCGACGTCGGCGAGTCACTGGCGTTCTCGCTGCCGATCGCGCCGGCCGGCATGACGATCGACGGCAACACCGGCCTGGTGCGCTGGACGCCGACCGTCTCCGCCGGCTCGCCGGCGAACGTCGTCGTCAAGGTGACCGATTCGCAGGGGGAGTCCGACGCGCAGCAGTTCCAGCTGACGATCGGCGCGGCGGTCCTTGCGCCGTCGGTGATCGGCGACGATCTGCCCGCGGCGCAAGCGACGTTGACGAGCGCCGGGCTGACGCTCGGCGCGGCCAGCGCATCGCCGAGCGCGACGATGCCGGCGGGGCAGATCCTCAGCCAGGAGCCGGCCCCCGGCGCGGCGGTGCCTGCGGGCGCCGCGGTGGCCGTGGTGGTCTCGTCGGGACCGGCGCCAGCCGTCGTTCCGAACGTGGTCGGCAGGAACAGCAACGAAGCGATCGGCACGATCGGGCTCTTCGGCTTCGGCGTGACGATCGAGTGGACCTTCTCGAGCACGATCCCGACCGGACGCGTCGCGATGCAGGCACCTGCTCCCGGCACGCTGCAGACCGGCGGCAGCGTGGCGATTCAGGTGTCGGCGGGACCGGGGCTCACCGTGCGGCTCGCCCGCGACCTGACATCGGCGGGCGAATCGATCGTCTTCACGACGACCGCCTACGATCTCTCGTTCGTCGAGCAGCCGGCGCCAGCGTTGACGTACCAGATCACGCCCGCGATCGTCCCGTCGTTCGGGGCGATGCCGACGGTCAGCGGCAACGCGATCCTCACGTCACCTGACACGCGGGGTGCGTTCACGCTGACCGTGACCGATCCGGCATCGGGCCGCAGCGTCGGCACGGGCTTCGCGGTGACGATTCCGCGCACGCCCGGCCAGCCGGCGATGACCGACGCGTTCGCCGATTTCAGCGACGCGATCGAGACCTTCTCGGCGCTCCTGCGCGAAGCACGCGCCGATCTCGTGTTCGGCGATACCGCTCCTCTGCGCTCGCTGCTCGATCGCATGGTGCGGCGCTGGCGACAGGTGGACACGTTGCGTCTCGGGTTCGCGACGCCGTACGCCCTGCAGGAGGGCTTCTTCCCGGCGCCCGCCGACGCCGAGGCCTTCGGCCTCCGACCGACCGCAGACGATCTCGTCGGCCTGCAGATCGTCCGCGACTCCGCCGCCGACCTGCGCGCGTGGATTGCCGGGCTGCGCGAGCCGTCAACGTCGATCGTCACGCTCCGCCAGCTCGCCGATCGCTTCAACACGCGCGCCGCGCGGCTGTCGTCGGTCACCTTCAGCGAGTGGGGCGCAATCAAGACGGCGCCGACGCTGACGGTGATCGTGACCGAGCTCCTGCCGGAATTCTTCACCGCGCTCGCCGACGATCTCGCCGCGGTGGTGGCCCATTCGTCCGGCGGTCCGGGGCCGTCGCTCCTCGCCGAGGAGACGGTCGTGGTCGCGATACAGGAACAGCTCCAGGAGATCGCCGAGGGACCAATCGCGAAGTACCGGCAGGACGTGATGAAGCAGGCGGCCTGGAGCGCCGCTGCCGTCGCCGCCGCGCACCACTTCAAGACGTGGAACGGCGTCGGCGGACTCGACGCGATCGTGGCCGGCGCGTCGATGTCGGTGCACCTGTTCAAGTCGGGATGGTCGTTCCTCGAAGGGAACCTCGACACCGACGAGCCTGCCAACAACGTCGTGATCACGCTGGGACCCGACAACGACTCGGAACTGCTCGCGGCGCCGGATCCCGGAAGCGTGACCGAGACCATCAAGGCCGGCTTCTCGACCGTCGAGAACGCGGCCGGCATCTTCGCGGTGATGAGCCTCATCTACGCGCAGATGCAGGCTGACGTGCCGCCGACGTCCGAAGGATTCGGCCTCGTCGCCAACGCGTTCCAGGTGCCGAGCGACGGCTACAAGGGGTGCGTGTTCTCGTCGGCGCCTGCCTGCGGCCAGCTCGTGTTCGACGAGGGCTTCCAGTCGGTCTACTCGTACTCGTCGCCGGAACCGTTTCAGCAGGCCGGCTTCACCGGGATTCCGGCGCCGATCATCTTCCTCGTCTACGACAAGACGACCGGGAGCCTGACGGTCGATCTCGCGGAATTCCTGCCGACGAAGGAATAGCCGTGACACTGGCGCGGCCGGCGGCGATGGTTGCGGCAATCGTCGCCGCCGGAAGCGTGGCGGTCGCGATGCCCTCGGGGCAGGATACAGCCGCCATCGCGCGGCTGCGCGCCGCGCCCGGATTCGAGCGCTACGAAACGCTGACGCGCGAGATCGTGAGCGGCCGTCTCGCGTTCGACTACGCGCCGACATGGACGGACGACAGCCGGTCGTTCACCTACACGCATCAAGGGCGCCGCTGGCGATTCGACGTCGCGACGCGCAGCAGCGTGCCGCTCGACGCGCGTGCGGCGGCGCAGTCGGCGCCCCCGCGGCCGTGGCGTGTCGACACGCGCGGAGCCACTGACGTCGGCGACCGCACGCGATGGCTGTCGGACGACGCGCGGGCCGCGATCGTCGACGTCGACGAGCAGGCGGGCATCGTTTACTACATGGCGCGCGACGGCGACAATTTCCTGAAGCCGCAGCTTCATCGCGCGCGGCCGGACGGCACCGGCGACACGCGCCTGACCGATCCGGCACTGCGGCACGACGCCGTGCTGTCGCCCGATTGCCGCTATTTCGTCGACATCGCGCAGGCTCACGATCGCGTGCCGATGCTCCTCCTGAAGGGCGCACGCGATGGCCGCACGCTTGCCGATGTGGCGCACGCCGATCTCGGCACCGTCGAGCGTCTCGGGTTGAAGAGGAGCGAGATGTTCTCCTATCTCGCCGCCGACGGTGTGACGCGGCTCTTCGGACGTGTCGAGTTTCCATCGACCTTCAATCCCTCGACGCTCTACCCGGTGCTCGTGCGGGTATACGGCGCGCCGGAGTCGACGGCGCAAGCGGTCGACGAGCGCTTCTCGATCCCCGCCGCCGACACCGAGCTCGGTTTCCTCGTCGTCACCTTGAGCAGCCGCGCGCTGCCGGGTGTCGGCAGGCAGGCGATGGAGGGCATTCGCGGAGCGCTCGGCCGCGCCGACGTCGACGACTTCGCCAACGGCATCAGGGCGCTGCGCGAACGTTCATACGTCGATGGGAATGCGGTTGGCGTCTCCGGCACGTCGTACGGCGGTTACGTCGCGGCGATGCTGCTGCTGCGATATCCCGAGCTCGTCGCGGCCGCGAGCGCCTCGTCTCCGTTGGTCGTGTGGGACGATTACGATCCCGCGTACGCCGAGCGTTACATGGGGAGGCCGCAGGAAAACCCGGACGGGTATCGAGACGGATCGCTGCTGACCTATGCCGCACGCCTGCGCGGCTCGCTGCAGATCTACTACGGCACGGCGGACGGCAACGTGCCGCCGCGCCACGCGCAGCGGCTGATCGAGGCGATACGCGCGGCGAACCCGCACGCCGACGTGGAGGTCGTCGTCGGAAACGGCGCAGGACACACGAGCGTCAGCCACGTCCGCCTGCTCGCGTTCTTCCTCGACCGGCTGGTCTCGCACGCCGGGTGAGGCGCTTCCCGATCCGATTGACGAACGACGCCGGCGCTTCTCATAATCGAAGAGCACTGGCGGTGGAGTCCGCCCGTAACCGCCGCGTTCCCGCGGCCAATGACTCCTGCAGCAGCCTGGCTGCCGTGGGAGTCTGCATGCTTCCCGGCGCCACACAGGGAGCTCTGAAGCATGACGTGGCCGTTTCCCGCTGAGATCTCACAGCAGTCATCCGACACGAGGCGTTCGACACCGACCGGTCGAGCCGTGCCACTCCGCGACCGCTCACCGCATGCGGAAGCTATCTTTGGCGATACGCCGGACCTCGTGAGGGTCTGCTGATGCCAGCCTGGTGGCCGTATGTGCTCGTCGGGATCGGCGGATGCTTCGGGAGCATCGCCCGTTTCGCCGCCGCCCGATACATCGGCGGGCTCGTCGACACGCGCTTTCCGCTCGGCACCTTCGTGATCAACGTCACCGGCTCGTTCCTCCTCGGCGTCGTCGGCACGATGGTGGCGGCGCGCGTCTCGCCGACCTCGGAGGCGGTGCGCGTCGCGATCGGCATCGGCTTCATCGGCGGGTACACGACCTTCTCGACCTTCGGCTACGAAACGCACGGCCTGCTCGAGACGGGCGAGCTCGCCATGGGGCTGGCCAACGCGCTCGGCAGCGTGGCGGCGGGGCTCGTGGCCGTGCGTCTCGGGGTGCTCGTGGCCCGCTGGTGGATCGCGTGATGGAGGGACGACCGTGAAGATCGACGCTGAGCAGGTGCTCTGCCGCTTCCAGTTGTCCAGCGGCGCCAGGCACGCGCACACCGCGCTGTTCGAGTGGATCGTGATGCAGGCCCGGCGCGGAGGGCTGCAGGGGGCGACGGTCCTCGAAGGGTTCTACGGCATGGGCCCCGACGGCGAGATCCTCGAGTTCCGCACCTGGTCGCTCTCGCAGGAACGGCCGGTCATCGTCGAGGTGGTGGACGCGCCCACGCGCATCGAAGCGCTGCTCGCGATCGTCGAGCCGGTGTTCGACGGTGGCGTGATCACGCTGGAACGGGCCCACGTCCTGTTGTATCGGGCCGGCGCCCGAGAGACGACGAGCGTCGTGACAGGGCAGAACATCGTGTCGACGGCGCAGGTCAGCGCCGCCGCAGGAGTGCGAACCATGAAGAGCGCGGAGAACGGCGTGCTGCTGCGCGTGTTCATCGGAGAGAACGACACCGATCCCGAACGTGGAGGTCCGCTCTACCAGTCGATTGTGCGCCGCGCGCACGAAGCGCAGCTCGCCGGCGCGACGGTGTTGAGAGGCGCCCTCGGGTACGGGCGTCATTCGCGCATCCACACCGCCAGGCTGCTCGAGATGTCCACCGACCTTCCGCTGGTCATCGAGATCGTCGACGAGGAGGAGCGGATCGAGGCGTTCCTTCCGGTGATCGACGCGATCGTCGGAGAAGGGCTCGTTACGCTCGAAGCGGTCCGGATCGTCAGGTACTCCACGACGCCGTAGGTCAGCGCCGCTCGACGAGCGCGAGGATCCCGAGGCTCGTCGATCCGATCGGGCACGCTCGCGATCGTCCACGCTGTGCGGCCAAGCTGGATCACCAGGAACAGGACGACGAAGGGCCAGCTCGAGGTCGTGAGCGCGTGCGTCAGCGACGCGTTCATGAAGAGGCCGAGCGTCATCACCGACAACAGCATCCAGCGCGTGCGCGGCCGATCGGCAGGAATCATCGTCGCCGCCCAGCTCGTGTAGGACCAGACGCCGAGGACCGCCGCCAGGGCGAGCTGTCGCCATGCGCGTCACGCGAACAAGCTGAGGTAGTTGGTCGCGCGCATGCTCCTCGACCGCCGGCTCAGTCTCACGGAGCTTGCGGACCGCATCGGCATCACGATTGCGAACCTGTCGATCCTGAAGACGAACAAGGCGCGCGCCATCCGATTCTCGACGCTCGAAGCGCTCTGTCGTGAGCTCGACTGCCAGCCCGGCGATCTGCTGACATGGACACCCGACGGACCTGGCACCGGCACGCCAGAGAAGGATCCCGACGATGCGACGTAGCGCGATGGTGATACTGCTCCTGCTGACCGTATCGTTCGGCGCGATCCGATCGGCAACGACGTTCGCGCAGGCTCACGTAAGCGGGGCGGTATCGAGCGATCAAGCGATTCGCCAGATACTTGTACAGCGGGTCGACGATTATCGACAGGCCGTAGGGATCGTCGTCGGCGTCATCGATCCGCAAGGACAGCGCATCGTCAGCTACGGAGCGCTGGCGAAGAACGATCCCCGTCCGCTCAACGGCGACACCATCTTCGAAATCGGCTCGATTACGAAAGTCTTCACGTCGCTGCTCCTCATGGAGATGGCACAGCGAGGCGAGCTGGTACCCACGGATCCGGTCGCGAAATATCTGCCGGCGGAGGTGCGCGTGCCAACACGGGGCGGCCGTCGAATCACGCTGCTGGATCTGGCGAGCCACACGTCGGGGCTGCCGAATCTCCCCTCGGATTTCAAACCCGCGAACCCCGCAAATCCATACGCCGACTATTCAATCAGTCGGCTCTATGACTTCCTCGCATCCTATAGCCTTCCACGCGACATCGGATCGCAGTACGAATACTCGAACCTCGGTGGCGGGCTCCTTGGACAGGCGTTAGCGACGTGTGCTGGAAAGGACTACGAGGTTCTCATCAGAGAGCGCATCACGGGTCCGCTGCGCATGAACGACACACGAATCACGCTGTCGAACGAGATGAGGCACCGGCTGGCGCAAGGGCACAATGCCCGGCTGGAGCCGGTCTCCAACTGGGACATGCCTGCGTTCGCCGGAGCTGGAGCTCTCCGTTCGACCGCCAACGACATGCTGAAGTTCCTTGCCGTTCCCCTCGGTCACGCCGATTCGCCGTTGAAGTCCGCGTTCGACTCGATGTACTCCCCGCGACATCCGACCGGCATCGGCAATGCGGAGATCGCCGTCGGCTGGCACATCACGAAGACGGCGCGAGGTGAAATCATCTGGCACAACGGCGGGACGGGCGGCTATCGATCGTTTGCTGGATACGACCTGCGAGCGCGTGTCGGCGTCGTGGTTCTGTCGAACACGTCGACGACCACCGGCGTGGACGATATCGGAATGCATCTCCTCGATCCGTCTATTTCATTGGCCCCGCCGCCAGAGACGCACACCGAGAAGCCGATCGATCCGGCGGTCTTCGCCAGATACATCGGGCGCTATCAACTCACGCCGGTTCGGACTGTGAACATCGTCAGCGACGGCTCGAGGCTGTTCGCACAGGCTGACGGTCAGAATAGATTCGAGCTGTTTCCAGAGAGTGATCGTGAGTTCTTCGCCAAGATCAGCGACATCCAGATCGACTTCGAAGTCGGGGCGGACGGTCGTGCAACAGCCTTGACGTTGACGCAAGGCGCCTCACACGTGACAGCGCTCCGCATTGATTAGAGCAGTGGCCTCCCGTGGATCTGATCGCATCCTCCGTGTCCTCCGTGGTAGCGCTTTTAACTCGTGGTGGCGTTTTTGACTCCTCAGCGTCGCGGCTCACCCGCGCGGCCGCTCGGTGACGGCCAGTCCCTTCGCAGCCGACAGACCGGGCAGCGTCGTCTTCGCACCTCCGGCGCCCTCGCCCTGCAGCAGCGCGTCGAGGCTTGCGTAGGCGTAAATGGTCGGCGCATGATGCTGCATCAGCCCGCCCGTGTCTGCCGTCGGACCGTAGTTGCTGTGGACGTCGCGTCCGAGCATGCGCAGCATCGCCATCTGCTGACCGCGATGATGTGACGTGTGCGTCAGCCGGCGCGTCATCACCCAGGCCTTCGACCGCTGCACGTCGAAGAACGTCGTCGGCGTCTCCCACCATCGCTCGTCGGTCTGACGAAGCCGCTCGAGCCGCCTGCCGCTGTCTTCGGCGTATCGCCGGATGAACTCGAGCCGTGTCTCCTGCGCCGGCAGCGGCGGCGCGCCGACGTCGATGCCGAGCATGTTCCGGAACCACGTGTCCTCGCTGACGCACTGGTGCACCATGTGCTCGTGGACGCTTCGGCCCCGAGGGTCATCGTCTCTGGGCCTGACCGGCAGGTCGCCGTCGGCGAACTCGCTCCAGACGCTCAGCACCTTCACGCGCTCGGTGGCGTAGCTGTCGATCAGGAATTCGTACGTCATGGTCGCAGGCCCCTCCTCCTCCGTAGCTTCACTCAATCAGAGTGACAACGCCAGTGAGGGTCACATCCACGGATCGGCTCCATGACCGTCACCGGCCCAGGCATGAGGACCGGCGCATCGATCACGCCGCCGCGGACTGACGGTCCCTGTCGGAGGTCCGCCGTGACGTCCGTTCCGGCACCGCCAGTACCGGCCGCGCCGCGGCCCTCATCACGCGGGCGGCAGTCGCGCCGAACACCTTTCGCGACAGCGTGCCGCGCGGCGTGACGCCGACGACGATCAGATCGGCGTCGATCTCGTGTGCGATCCGAACGATCTCCTCGGCGGGGTTCCCCACGGCCACGCGGGCGTGGATCGTCGCCGCGGTGGTGAGCTCACGCGGAACGACCTCCTGCAGGCGGTGCCACGCTTCCTCGGTCAACTGGTCCTGGTACTCGGTCGCACCGTACGGAGCGCGGTAGCGGGACGCGGCGGTACTCGTCGTCCCCGCGACGACATGGACCAGCGTCATGCGGCTGCCGGCGCCGTCGACGAGAGAGAGCGCCTGCTCGATCCCGCGGATCGACGCCGCGCTGAAGTCGACCGCGACGATCACGCGGGCGAACCCTGCCGCAGGCTGCGCGCTGCCGCCCTCCGGGACGATGAGCACCGGCTGCGTCGTGTTCAACGACACGTATTCGGCGACCGAGCCGCTGCGAAGCCGATCGACACCCGTGCGGCGGTGCGTGCCGAGTACGATGAGATCCGGCCGTCTGGCGCGCGCGTGCAGCAGGATGATCTCGGCCGGGTCGCCGTGCTGCACGTTCACCGAGAGCGTGACGCCGGCGGCGCTGGCGCGCTGACGCAGCTCGGCGATGAGCGATACCCGCGCTCGTGCATGCCGCCGGAACGCCTCGCTCGCGGGCACGGCATGCACGACCGTGAGCGAGGCTTCATGCGTCCGGCTGATCGCGAGCGCTCGATCGAACGCGGCGCGCGCGGGCATCGAGAAGTCGACGGCGGCGAATACTCGAGACAGCTGATTCACGGCAGGCTCCAGTTGCACCAGGAGTGGCGAGGCGCCGCTCCTTCCTGGAACCAGGGCAAGAAAGGGACCACCAACACGTTGACGTGACGGTACGCAACGGACGAACCATCGGGCGTTTACGTGTGCTCGCACGTTCAGGGCGGAGGGCGTTCGCCTGTCGTCGATTGCAATCTGAAACCGATCTTCAATGTGAAACCATCGTCTTCGGAGCTGCGCCATGTTCCTCGTCGATCGCGTGATTCTCCTCGCCGCTGTGCTGCTGCTCGTCGGTACCGTCTCGAGCAAGCTGTCGGCGCGCCTCGGCCTGCCGGTGCTGGTCGTGTTCGTCGTCATCGGGATGCTCGCGGGCGAGAACGGCGTCGGGCGCATCGACTTCGACAACTTCGTCATCGCGCACGCGGTGGGGACGCTGGCGCTGGCGATCATCCTGTTCGACGGCGGCCTGCAGACGCGGACCGCCGCGATCAGGGCGGTGTGGAAGCCCTCGCTGCTGCTGGCCACCGTCGGCGTGGTGATCACGGCGGCGATCACGGGCGTGGCGGCCGCGTGGATCTTCGAGCTGCCGATGATGCTCGGCCTGCTCCTCGGCAGCATCGTGGCCTCGACCGACGCGGCGGCGGTGTTCTCGATCCTGCGCTCGCAGGGGGTGCACCTCCGGCAGCGTGTGGCGGCGACGCTGGAGATCGAGAGCGGCTCGAACGATCCGATGGCCATTCTGCTGACCATCGGCTGCATCGAGGTGATCACCGGGCGCATGTCGATCGGCTTCGGGCTCGTCACCCTCTTCCTCCAGCAGATGGGAATCGGCGCCGTCGCGGGCCTCGGGTGCGGCTGGCTGGCGGTGCGGCTGATCAACCGCGTCAACCTGTCGGCGCCCGGCCTCTATCCCGTGCTCGCCGCGGCGTGCGGGCTGGCGGCATTCGGAGTGGCGGCGGCTCTTGGCGGCAGCGGCTTCCTCGCGATCTACCTCGCGGGAATCGTGCTGGGGAACAGCCGCCTGGTCTTCCAGAGCGGGACCTTCCGGTTCATGGACGGCCTCGCCTGGGTCGGTCAGATCACGATGTTCGTCGTCCTCGGCCTGCTCAGCACGCCGGCCGAACTGATTCACATCGCCGCTCCCGCGCTCCTGCTGGCGGCAATCCTCACGCTGATCGCCCGCCCGGTGGCGGTCATCCCGTTCCTGCTGCCGTTCGGCTTCACCCTCCGGGAGCAGCTGCTGATCTCGTGGGTGGGCCTCAAGGGCGCGGTGCCGATCATCCTCGCGACGTTCCCGTTGATGTTCGGGATTCCCGAGGGGCGGCTGCTGTTCAACGTGGTGTTCTTCGTCGTGCTGCTGTCGGCCGCGCTGCAGGGGTGGACGCTGCCGCCGCTGGCGACGCGGCTCGGCCTTCAGGATCCGTCCGAACCGTCGCCGCCGGCGACGCTCGAACTGCTCGCGCTGCGCGACCTGGACGCCGAGATCGTCGACTACGCGATCGCCCCCTCGTCTGCGATTGCCGGCCGGACGATGGAGCAGCTGCACTTGCCCGAGGGGGCGGTGGTGGCGCTGGTGGTACGCGGCAACCAGCTGATTCCGCCTCGAGGCGCCACGCGCCTCGAGGCCGGCGATCACCTGTTCGTCATCGCACACATGAACAGACGGTCAGCGGTCGAACGCGTCCTGACCGAAGGCCATGCCTGACGGCGGCGCGACCTGCTCGTCCTCACAGCTCCGCCGCCGCGTGCGCCGCTTCGGTCGCCCGATGCGTTCTGAACGCCTTGCGCGGCGGCTCGCCATCGTTCCCGGCGGACTCGGCGCGCGCCGGGACGACCGCGCGACGCGCACCGTTCGCACGGGAACGCAGGAACGCCAGCTCGCGCGCGCGCGTGCCGAACGTCTCGACCGCCTCCGACCACAGGGCACGTGCTTCGGCGTGCGGGCACTCGTCGTCGCACACGTCGTCGGTGGTGCCGGCGCGGAGCCGCCGCTCGTGGGCGACCATCGCGTCGTGCCACGCGGACAGGCGGGCCGTGAGCGACGCCGCTTCGTTCGTTCCGATTGCAGATCCGAGCATGGCGTACGGATTCATGTCACACCCATCCTCTCTCGCGGCATGCGCGCGCGACGCGCTCGACGGCAATGAGATATGCCGCGTCACGCAACGACGTCTGTTCGCGCTCCGCCCGTTCGTGCACCGCACCAAATGCGGTCGTCATGCGCGCGTCGAGCTTTTCCAGCACGTCGTCGCGCCCCCAGTAGTAGTTCGATTGCCCCTGGACCTGCTCGTAGTAGCTGCAGGTCACGCCGCCGGCGTTGGCGACGACGTCCGGGATGACGAGCACCCCGCGATCGTCGAGCAGACGGCTCGCATCCGCCGTCGTCGGCCCGTTCGCCGCTTCCACGACGACACGCACCCGGCCGTGGATGCGCGCCGCGTTGGCCGTCGTAATCTGGTTCTCCAGTGCCGCCGGGATGAGAACGTCGACCGGCTGCTCGATCCACGCTCCGCCGGGAAGGACTTCGCAGCCGCGCTCCGCCGCAGCCGCGCGGTCGATCGTGCCGAACCTGTCGGTTACCTCCGACAGCGCCTCGGGATCGATGCCGTCGGCCTTGCGGAACGTATACGCGCGCTGTTCCGCGGCATCCCATGACGACACCGCGACGACGGTTCCGCCGGACCGGACGAACCGTTTCGCCGTGTGCTGCGCGACGTTGCCGAATCCCTGGATGCTCGCGGTCGCCCCCGCGCGATCGATCTCCAGTCGCTTCAACGCCTCGAGCAGCACGGCGACGACGCCGAAGCCTGTCGCCTCGACGCGGCCGAGCGATCCTCCGAGGCCGACCGGCTTGCCGGTGATGAAGGCCGGGACCCTGGCGCCGACGATCGCTTCGTACTCGTCGAGCATCCAGAGCATGTGCTGACCCGACGTCATCACGTCGGGCGCCGGCACGTCGAGCGACGGTCCGAGGTTTCGAGCCATCAGGCGCACCCATCCGCGGCACAGGCGTTCCTGTTCGCCGAGGCTCAGGCGTCGCGGATCGCAGACGACCGCGCCCTTGGCGCCGCCGAGCGGCAGATCGACGACGGCGCACTTCCACGTCATCAACATGGCGAGCGCGCGCACGTCGTCGACGTCCGCCGACGGATGAAAGCGGATGCCGCCCTTGAATGGCCCGCGCGCGTCGTTGTGCTGCACGCGCAGCCCCTCGAACAGCTGCGTCGTCCCGTCGTCCATGCGGACAGGAATCATCACGCGGTGTTCCCGCATCGGCGAGCGCAGGAGACGCGTCGTTCCGCTGTCGAGTCCAAGCGCGCGAGCGGCACGGTCGAACTGCTCCAGTACTTCGTCCAGCGCCGTTCTCAGGCCATGCGGGCCGGGCGCATCCAGGGTCTTCAACGAACCATTCACGATGACTGTCTCCTGCGAAACGAACGCCGCGACTCCGGGCGTCGTGCCCCGCGTGCGCTGCGAGCGGATGTTTCACGGCGGCCCGCCCACCCTCTGCCGGCGAGGATGGCGAGCGGCGATCGAGATCGACTGCGTCGCGACTTACGGCCGGGCGGGACGGGTGGCGTCGCTGCCGTCAGGCGTCGGCGCGAGTCGCGATCCCCGCCTTCGGCGGCGGCCCTCGTGACTCGCGCCCGCAACGCCCCCGTGAGTGAGGCGGGCGCCGATGGAAGGAAGGTAGAGGGGTTGCATGGCTTCAGCGCGCGATGCCTGAACCGGCAAGCGGCCGGCAATCGCGTTCGCCTGTCTACTGAGCAAGTTGCGGGCCGCTCGAAATGGGCCGAAAAGGCGCCATTCCGACGGCGGCGTCATTTCATTTCGATGACGTCATTTCACTCTGCAACGAATGCCGCGCTCCCACGGCGGCCGTCGGCGCCAGGCGGATGAGCGAGGCGGCGCGGTCGATGGCGGCGCACGCATGGCGCGCGACCGCGCGGGCTTCCGCGATTTCGCCGGTGCCGGTCCTGATCGCGATCGTGCAGACGATGCCTTCGTCTTCGTCGTCGCGTCCGTCCTCTTCGTCGCCGTTCCCGTCGCGCGCGGATCGCGCGAGCGTGACGGTGACGTCCTCGACCGGAGGATCCGCACCGGCGAGCCGCGAGAACGCACGGTACTCGGCGTAGGCGTGCGTCTGCCGAGTGAACTGCTTCCGTTCGTCACGGACGGTCAGGCGCATCGGCGTGGTCCTCAAAATGCCGCCACTCGCCCGAGCAGCGCGTGCAGGGCGGAGGCGGCCCGGTCGAGCTGCCCCATCTGGTGAAGGTCGGATGCTGGCCGCGCGATGCCCGAGGTCCACGGCGGCGGATCGCTCGCGGGAAACGAGTCCTCGAGCGCTTCGTCGACCGCATGGCTGGCCGGCGGCGCGGGCCGGCGTGCGACCGGCGGAGCTGCCGCCGGTGGAACGGCCGCAGGCGGAGCTGCTGCAGGCGGACCGGCGACCGGCGGCCGTGCGGCCGGCAGCCGCTGCTGCTGGAGCACCGAGATCGGCATCGGATCCAGCATCGCGCTTCGTGCCTGGTACTCGATGATGCGTTCGTCGTTCACCGTATGCCTCCCGACCGGAAGGAGCAATCCTCGATCCGGACGGCAACCCCCTCCAACAGGCCCGGAATCGGCGAACTCGGCGCCAGGCCGTGTCGTCCAGCCGTTTCAGATTGCACGGATCCGTTCGTTTTGAAACAGTCGCGCGTTGACGTTTCTTTACATGGACTGACCCTTCGAGACGCACCAGGGGGCGCGGCGGGTGTCTGATGAAGGCATGGCGCCACCGGTTGAAACCTGTCCCGCCGTGCCACATAGTGCTGTCGAGATGCCGGCGCGCCTGCTCCTCATCGACGACGACACCGAGCTGACCCGGTTGCTCGGCGAGCTCCTGACGCACGAAGGCTTCACCGTCGACACGTACGCGGGCGGTCCGGAAGCGGCCGACCGGGCGCTTCGGGGCGAGTACTCGCTCATCGTGCTCGACGTGATGCTGCCCGACGTCAACGGCTTCGAGGTCCTGAAGCAGATCCGCAAGTCGTCCAACGTGCCGGTGATCCTCCTCACGGCGCGCGGCGACGAGGTGGACCGCGTCGTCGGCCTCGAGATCGGCGCCGACGACTACGTGCCGAAGCCCTTCAACGCGCGGGAGCTGGTGGCCCGGATCCGCGCGGTGCTGCGGCGGCTCGAGCCGCGTCCCGCCGATGGCGATCGCCGGCGGATCGGCGTCGACGACGTGACGCTCGACCCGGCGTCGCGGTCGGTGCAGCGCGACGGCGAGGGCGTGGAGCTGACGACCATCGAGTTCGACATCCTGCAGCACCTGCTCGAGTCGGCCGGTCGCACCGTGTCGCGGGAAGACATGGCCGAGCACGTGCTCGGCCGGCGTTTCGATCCGTTCGATCGGAGCATCGACATGCACATCAGCAAGCTCCGCCGCAAGCTCGGGGAGCGGCCCGGCGGCGACGAGCGGATCAAGACGATTCGCGGCGTCGGCTACATCTACACGCTCCCGCCGAGAGCCCGGTAGCGCCATGCGTGGGCTCGCGCTCAAGATCTTCCTCGGCTTCTGGCTCATTCACGTCGTCCTCTTCGGATCGTTCGCGCTGCTGCCCGACAGGCGTCCCGACGGGCGCTTTCTCGATCACGTCCGGCAGATCGCCGCTGTCGCCTCCACGCTCCTGGACGACGGCAACGCACGCGGATGCCAGGAGCTCGCGTCTGCCGCGCAACGAGCCGGACGCGTGGAGTTCGTCGTCTTCGACGGCGGCGAACGGGCGATCTGCGCACCGGCCGGCATGAACCTGGAGACGCTGACCCTGGCCCTTCGCGCCAACCGCGACGAAGGGGTGCAGACGACGAACGATGGAGCGCTTGCTCGCGTGCGCGTATCTGCGGGGAATGGCGAGCGCCGGTTCGTCGTGGCGCGGACGCTGCCAGGCTTTGCGCTGCAGCCTGAGCTGCGGTTCCCGTATGGCACGATTGCGTTCGCGATCCTCGTCTCGGGCGTCGTCTGCTTCGCGCTGGCGCGGTATCTCGCGCGGCCGCTGCAGCAGGTGCGCGATGTCAGCTACCGGCTGGCCAGCGGAGACCTGCACGCACGCGTCGGTCCGCGCGTGGGGCGGCGGCGCGACGAGATTGGCGACCTCGTGCGCGACTTCGACACGATGGCGTCGCGTATCGAGTCGCTGGTGCAGGCGCAGGGGCAGCTCCTGTCGGACATCTCGCACGAGCTGCGCTCGCCGCTGGCGCGTCTGAACGTCGCGCTCGAGCTCGCGAGGCGAAAGACGCCGGCGGAGGTGCAGCCCGATCTCGATCGGATCGAGACCGAAGCGGCCCGTATGAACGAGCTCGTGGGGCGCGTGCTGACGCTCGCGCGAGCGGAAACAGCGCGGACGCCGGCGGCCCATCGACCGGTGCCGCTGCGCGATCTGCTGGAGACGCTCGTCGCCGACGCGCAGTACGAGGCGCAGCAGCAGGACAAGGCGGTCGACCTGCACGCGAACGCCGCGCCGATCGTGTCGGGCGATCCCCGGCTGCTCGCGAGCGCGGTCGAGAACGTGCTGCGCAACGCGATCCGGTACAGCCCGCCAGGAACGATGGTCACGGTCGACCTCGACGCAACCGCGGACGAGGCGCGCATCGAGATCCAGGATCGTGGACCGGGCGTGCCCCCTTCGCAGCTGGAGCGGATCTTCGCGCCGTTCCACCGCGTCGAGCCGGCGCGCGATCGCGAGAGCGGCGGCGTGGGGCTCGGCCTCGCCATCGCGCGACGCGCCGTCGCCGTGCATCGCGGCAGCATCACCGCCGGGAACGCGGAGGGCGGCGGGCTGGTCATCACGATCCGTCTCCCGCTCGCCAGCGACACGCGTTCCGACGCAGCCTGACACTTCTTTACAGACCGGCGACGAGTCTTGACTGCGCCGCCCCGCTCGCCATCGTCCAATAGAGATAGGACAGGACATGGCTATGCAGCTTCGCAGGTACACATGGACACTCGTGACGGCCGCGTCGCTCGCCGCGACCGGCTGTGCTTCGACCGGCGCGGTGGCGCCGCGAGCTGCTGTCGCGAGTGCACCCGCCGAGTGGCAGACGCCCGCTGAAGGCGTATCGATCGGCACATCGCAGGATCTGTCGCGCTGGTGGGACGCGCTGGGCGACACGACGCTCTCCGGCGTCATCGAGCGCGCGCTCGCCAGCAACACCGATATCAGGATTGCTCAGGCGCGGCTGCGTCAGGCGCGTGCCGAGCGGAACATCGCCCGCGCGGCGCTGCTGCCGGGCGTCACCGCGTCCGGCGGAGCGACGGCACGCAAGGACGGCGGCACGGCGCTGTCGGCCGGATTCGACGCGAGCTGGGAGCCCGATCTGTTCGGCGCGACGCGCGCGTCGGTGACGGCGGCCGGCGCCGACGTGCAGGCGGTGACCGAGGATCTGCACGCCACGCAGGTGTCGCTCTCCGCGGAGGTCGCCGCCAACTACGCGGAGCTGCGCACCACACAGGCGCGGCTGGAGATCGCGCGGCGCAACGAGGCGAGCCAGGCGGAGACGCTGGAGCTGACGACCTTTCGCGCGCAGGCGGGGCTGGTGAGCAGCGTGGATGTCGAGCAGGCGCGCGCCAACCTCGAACAGACGCGGGCGCAGATCCCGTCGCTCGAGGCGTCGATCAGCCAGTTGATGCACCGCATCGCGACCTTGAGCGGCCTCGCGCCGACGACGCTGGACGGGGAGCTGTCCGCTGCCGCGCCGCTGCCGTCGATTCCGGCGCAGGTCGCCGCGACGATTCCCGCCGAGACGCTGCGCCAGCGGCCCGACGTGCGCGCCGCCGAGCAACGCGTCGTCGCGGAAACGCTCCGGCTGGCGGTGGCCGACAAGAACCGGCTGCCGCAGTTCACGCTGTCGGGATCGATCGGGACCGAGGCGGTTGCCGGCGTCCTCAGCGGGGGCACGTCGATCGTGGCATCGGCTGCCGCGAGCGTGCTGCAGACGATCTTCGACGGCGGACGCATCCGGCAGCAGATCGCCATCCAGAGCGCCGTCCAGGAGCAGGCGGTCACCGCCTATGAAGCGACGGTGCTGACGTCGCTCGAGGACGTCGAGAACGCGCTCGTCTCCTTCGAGACGGCGCGCCGGCGCCTCGATTCGCTGAACGAGGCGATGGCGGCGGCCAACGCGGCGGCGCTGCTGGCGCAGAGCCAGTACACCGCCGGCCTCGCCGACTTCCAGCGCGTGCTCGATACCGAGCGCACGGCGCTGTCGGTGCAGGACACGGTCGCCGGCACGCAGGGCGATCGGCTGACGGCGCTGATTCAGCTGTACAAGGCACTTGGGGGCGGATGGTCGCCCGCGGGAGACACGCTATGAGCACCGCATCATCGAAGGACATCGCCACGCTGCTGGCCACGGAACAGCAGGTCTCCTGGCTGCGACGATCGATCCGCTGGGTGGCCGTGTTGATTGTCGTGGCGATCATCGCGGCAATCGGGATCCGGATGGCCGGCTCGAACGCGGCGGCCACGGCGCCGTCTTACGTGACGAGCGCGGTGACGCGAGCCGATCTCGACGTTCGTGTCGCCGCCACCGGCAGCCTGCAGCCGACGAACACGGTGCAGGTGGGCAGCGAGCTGTCCGGCCTGATCGAAGCGGTGCTCGTGGACGACAACGACAGCGTCAAGCGAGGCCAGGTCCTGGCGCGGCTCGACACGTCGAAGCTGCTCGATCAGATCACGCGGTCGGAGGCGGCGCTCGCCGTGGCCGAGGCCAAGCTCGCGCAGTCGGAAGCGACGGTCACCGAATCGGCCGCGAACCTGGAACGGCTCCAGGAAGTGTCGCGCCTCTCCGGCGGCCGCGTGCCGTCGAAGACGGAGATGGAGACGGCGGACGCCACGCTCGCCCGCGCGCGGGCCGAGCGCGCCAGCGCCCAGGCCGCGGTGACCGACGCGCGCGCGACGCTGAACTCCGACAGGACGAACCTGTCGAAGGCCTCCATCCGCTCGCCGATCGACGGCGTCGTCCTGTCGCGATCGGTGGAACCGGGCCAGACGGTCGCGGCATCGCTGCAGGTCGCGACGCTCTTCACGATTGCCGAAGATCTCCGGCAGATGGAGCTGAGCGTCAACGTCGACGAAGCCGACGTCGGACGCGTGAAGGAAGGGCAGCGCGCCAGCTTCACGGTCGACGCGTACCCGGCGCGCACCTACACGGCCGATGTCGTCCGCGTCGCCTACGGCTCGACCACCACCGCCGACGTCGTCTCCTACGCCGCGCTGCTGAAGGTTCAGAACGACGACCTGAGTCTGCGTCCCGGCATGACCGCGTCGGCCGAGATCCAGACCGCGTCGGTCACAGGCGCGCTCGTGGTGCCGAACGCGGCGCTGCGGTTCACGCCGCCGGCGACCGGAACGGCGTCGAACGCCAGCTTCGTGAGCCGGCTCATGCCCGGTCCGCCGCGCGGCGGAAGTGCGCAGCCGCAGCGCCCCGCCAGCAGCGACGCCGCACGCCAGGTCTGGGTGCTGCAGGAGGGCGTACCCGTGGCCGTGCCGGTCACCGTCGGGCAGAGCGACGGCACGCAGACCGAGATCGCCGGCGGCGATCTGCGCGAAGGGATGCAGGTGATTACCGATACCAGCAACGGAGCGCAGTCATGACCGCGTCGACGCTCGTCGAGAGCCCGGCCCCTGCGCCCGCCATCGAGCGGACGGCGGCAGGCGGCGCGGAGATCGAACTGATCGACGTGACGAAGACCTACGGTCACGGCGCCTCCGCGTTCCAGGCGCTGAGCGGCGTCACGTTCCACGTCGGGCGTGGAGAATTCGTCGCCATCACCGGTCCCAGCGGCTCCGGCAAGTCGACGGTGATGAACATCCTCGGCTGTCTCGACACGCCGACGTCGGGCACGTATCTCTTCAACGGCGTGCACGTCGAGACGCTGTCGCGCAACCAGCGGGCGCTGCTGCGCCGGCACTTCTTCGGCTTCGTCTTCCAGGGGTTCAATCTCCTGGCGCGGACGACGGCGCTCGAGAACGTCGAGCTGCCGCTCCTCTATCGGGGCCTGCCGGCCGCCGCGCGGCGCGCCGCGGCGCTCGACGCGCTGGACCGTGTCGGCCTCGTCGACTGGCGCACGCACACGCCGGCCGAGCTCTCCGGCGGTCAGCAGCAGCGCGTGGCGATTGCGCGCGCGCTGGTCACGAACCCCGACGTGCTGCTCGCCGACGAGCCGACGGGCAATCTCGACTCGCAGCGCACCGCCGAGATCATCGAGCTGATCGCGCAGCTCAATCGCGAGCGCGGGATCACGGTGCTGATGGTGACGCACGAGCCCGACGTGGCGGCGTACGCCGATCGGAACATCCACTTCGTCGACGGCCGCGTGGCCACCGACACACGGAAAGGATCGCGGTCATGATCGTCAACACGATCCTGCTGGCGCTGAAGGGGCTGGGACGCAACATGCTCCGCTCCTTCCTCACGATTCTCGGCATCGTCATCGGCGTGTCGGCCGTGGTCACGATGGTGACGCTCGGCGACGGCACGACGAAGTCGGTCGAGGCGCAGATCGCCTCGCTCGGCCGCAACCTGCTGATCGTCATGCCGGGACAGCGCGGCGGTCCGGGCGGCGCCGGCGCGAGCGCGCCGCGGTTCAAGGTCGCCGACGCCGAGGCGATCGCGCAGCAGATTGGCGGGCTGAAGGCGGTGGCGCCGACGGCGGGCGCCAGCGTCACGGTGGTCGCCGAAGCCAGGAACTGGACGACGTCGGTGACCGGCAGCACGAACGACTACTTCGTCGCCGGCAACTGGACGCTCGCCGGCGGACGCACCTTCACCGAGGCCGAAGAGCGCGCCGGCGCGGCGGTCTGCGTGATCGGCGAGACGGTGCGCAAGAACCTGTTCGGCGCGGCGAACCCGGTCGGCAGCCGCATTCGCGTGAAGCAGTTCTCCTGCGACGTGGTCGGCCTGCTGAAGTCGAAGGGGCAGGCGTCGATGGGACGGGACCAGGACGATACGGTCGTCATCCCGCTGCGGACGCTGCAGCGGCGCGTCTCCGGCAGCCAGGACGTCGCCAGCATCAGCGTCGCCGTCTCCGACGGCGCCTCCACCGACCGGGTGAGGGGCGCGATCGAGGCGCTGATGCGCGAGCGCCGTCACATCGCGGAGGGCGAGAGCGACAACTTCAACGTGCTCGACACGAAGGAGATCGCGCAGGCGATGACCGGGACGACGCAGCTGCTGACGGCGCTCTTGTCGGCGGTCGCCGCGGTCAGCCTGCTCGTCGGCGGCATCGGGATCATGAACATCATGCTGGTGTCGATCACCGAGCGCACGCGCGAGATCGGCACGCGGCTCGCCATCGGCGCGCTCGAGCGCGAGGTGCTGCTGCAGTTCCTCGTGGAGGCGGTGACGCTCTCCTCGCTCGGCGGCCTCGTCGGCATCGCGATCGCCGCCGCGGCGTCGCTGGGGCTCTCGCGGCTGATGAACGTCCCCTTCTCGTTCAACCCGCAGATCAACGTGCTGGCGTTCGTGTTCTCGGCCGGCATCGGCGTCCTGTTCGGATACCTGCCCGCCCGCCGCGCCGCGCACCTCGATCCGATCGAGGCGCTGCGCCACGAGTGAGCGCGTGGCGCGGTCTCGCCGCTCAGTGCTGCGATTCGAGGTCGCGCAGCAGCGCGATCTGAGACGCGGGTTGCGCGACCGCCGCCGGAACGATCACCGGCTCGCGCGGCAGGACGACCGTGAAGGTCGTGCTGTTCTCCTCGACCGACGAGGCCACCGACACCGTGCCGCCGTGGGCTTCGGCAATCTGCTTGACGATGTACAGGCCGAGCCCGAGGCCGCGGGAATCGCCGCTGGCGCGGCGTCCCTTGCGGAACGCCTCGAAGATCGTCCGCTGATCCCGTTCCGAGATGACGCCGCGGTTCGAGACCTCGATCCGGACCTGCTGCGCACCGGTGCCATCCACGACCGCGCGAATCGGCACCTGGCCGTCGCCGTGCTGCAGCGCGTTCCCGAGCAGGTTGGTCATCACCTGCATCAGCCGGTGACCGTCCCACCGGCCGTGCGTGTCGCCGCGCGCCTCGATCTGAATGCGCGACTGTCGAGGGTCCTGCTCGTCCACCGCGCGCCGCAGCACCTCGGCGCAGTCGCACGGCGCGATCTGGACCGGCAGCCCCTGGCCGCTGCGCGTGCGCGCGAGATCGATCAGGTCGGTGACCAGGTTCAGCATGTGCTCGCCCGACCGATGGATCCGCTGCGCCCCCTTGGTCACCGCCGGATCCGCCGTCCGCTGGTTGAGCATCCGCGCCTGCGAGATGACGACGTTCAGCGGCGTGCGAAGGTCGTGGCCGAGCACCGCCATGAACAGCTCGGTGAAGTAGAGGTGCTCGTCGAGCATGCGGACCTGCTCGGCCAGCTGCAGCCGCTGCTGGTGCAGTTCGACGAACACCCGGATCTTCGCGAGCAGGACGCGCGTGTCGATCGGCTTGTACAGGAAATCGACCGCGCCGGCTTCGTACCCGACGAAGGCGCGCGTCACGTCGGCGGTGGCCGTCAGGAAGATGATCGGTATCCGCTTGGTCCGCTCGGCGCCCCGCATGTACTCGGCGAGCATGAAGCCGTCCATGCCGGGCATCTGCACGTCCAGGAGCGCGAGCGCCACGTCGTGCGTCAACAGCAGCTCGAGCGCCTCTTCTCCAGACGAGGCGGTGAGACACTCCACGTCGAGCGGTGCCAGGATTGCAGTCAACGCGACGAGGTTGTCCATCACGTCGTCGACGAGCAGCAGCTTGACCGGGTTCATGAGATCCTCACAGCTTCGGACGAAAGCGCCGCCAGGCCAAGACCCAGGCCGGCAGGCGAGAGCACGCGATCCGCGCCGGCGATGCGAAGCGCCGCTTCCGGCATGAACGGCACGGCCGCCGTGCGCGGGTCCTGCACCCACGCGGCGCCGCCCGCCCGCCGGATGGCGGCCAGCCCCCGCGCCCCGTCCTCGTTGGCGCCGCTCAGCACGATGCCGAGCACGCCGGCGCCGAAGGCCGCGGCAGCTGACTCGAACAGGACGTCGATCGACGGCCGCGAGAACGCCACCGGACCTTCGAGCGACAGCGCCACGGTCCGGTCGCGTTCGATCAACAGATGATAGTTCGCCGGGGCGAGAACGACGCCTTCCGTCAGCCGCGTCCCGTGCACCGCCTCGCATACCGGGACGGCGCAGCGCGCGCCGAGCGTCTCCGGCAGCGTGTTCTCGAAGTTCTCCGGCACGTGTACGACCGCGGCCAGCGGCAGCGGGAACGCGGCGGGCAGGGCGGCGACCACGGTGGCGAGCGGATCCAGGGCGCCGGCCGATCCGCCGAGCACCACCAGCGTGGGCCGCGTCATCGGCGCACCCGCCGGAAGATCCGGTATTTCGCGTCGATCGGCTGGTAGTCCGCCGCCCGCGGCGAGAACTGCAGCGTCTCCTTCGTGCCGAGGCAGAGCACGCCGCCGTTGACGAGCGACTCCGAGAAGAGCCCCAGGACGCGGTTCTGCAGCGGCGGCGTGAAGTAGATCAGCACGTTGCGGCACGACACGAGCTGCACCTCGGAGAAGACGCTGTCGGTCGCGAGGTCGTGGTCCGCGAACACGACGCGCGTCGCCAGCGAGCGGGCGAAGCGGGCGCCGTCGTAAGCCGCGGTGTAGTACTCGGACAGCGAGCGGGTGCCGCCGGCGTGCTGGTAGTTGCGGCTGAAACCGGCGATGCGCCCGAGCGGAAAGACACCCGACTCGGCCGCTTTCAACGCTTCGCGGTTCATGTCCGTAGCGTAGATCACCGCGCGGTCGAGGAGCCCCTCCTCGCTGAGCAGGATCGTCATCGAGTACAGCTCCTCGCCGCCGGCGACGCCGGGGATCCAGATCTTGAGCGACGGCCAGGTCCGCAGCAGCGGCACCACCTCCGCGCGCAGCGCACGCCAGTAATCGGGGTCGCGGAACAGATCGCTGATCTGGATCGTGAGGTACTGCAGCAGGCGCGACAGCATCGCCGGATCGTGCAGCACCGCCTCGGTCAGCGCCGGCACGCTGTCGCAGCCGAGGGCGTCGACCGCGTGCCGCACGCGGCGATGGATCGACGCCGGCGCGTAGGCGCGGAAGTCGTACTGGTATCGCTCGAAGATGGCGTCGAGCAGGCGGCGCACGTCGGGCTCGAACGTCGCTTCGCCTGGCGCGCGCATCGGCGACAGGTCGCTCGTCACGGCAGCCACACCCGGCAGAGCGACAGCAGCCGATCGACGTCCAGCGGCTTGGCCAGGTAGTCGTTCGCGCCCGCGGCCAGGCACTGCTGCTGGTCGTCGCGCATCGCCTTGGCGGTGACCGCGATGATTGGCAGCCGCGCGAACCGGCGCTGCTGCCGGATCGCGCGCGTCGCGGCGAGCCCGTCCATCTCCGGCATCATCGTGTCCATGATGACCAGATCGACGTCCGGATTGCGACCGAGCTGCTCGAGCGCCTCGCGGCCGTTTCTCGCGACCACGACCCGTGCCCCGCGCGGCTCGAAGACCCCGGTCAGCGCGAAGACCGTTCGCACGTCGTCTTCGACCACGAGAATCGTGCGCCCTTCGAACTTCGTATCGCGGGCTCTCGACGCTTCGAGCGCGCGGCGGCGCGCCGGCGGCTGGTGGCTCTCGACCTGATGGAGGAACAGCGCCACCTCGTCGAGCAGCCGCTCTGGCGATCGCGCCCCCTTGACGATGATGGAGCTGGAGTAGCGCCGGAGCCGGAGCTCGTCGTCGGCCGAGAGCTCGCGGCCGGTGTACACGATGACCGGCGGGAACGCGTACCGCGTGCCTTCGCTCATGCGATCGAGGAGGTCGAAGCCGCTGGCGTCGGGCAGCGTCAGATCCAGCACCAGACAATCGTACGTCTCGGCTTCCAGCCGCGCGAGCGCGTCGCGCATCGTCCCGACGGTATCGACCGCCACCGCCTCGTCGCGCAGGAGATCGCGCAGGCTCTCGCGGAGCGTCACATCGTCTTCGACGACCAGCACGCGGCGCAGCGACTGCGACAGCCGTCCTTCGAGCCGGCGGAGAGCGGCCTGCAGCTCCTCGCGCTTGACCGGTTTGATGAGGTAGCCGATCGCGCCGAGATACATCGCCGGCTCGACGTAATCCTCGACCGAGACGACGTGGACCGGGATGTGACGCGTCGAGGGATCGCGTTTCAGCATCTCGAGCACCATCAGCCCCGACGCGTCCGGCAGGCGCACGTCGAGCAGGATGCCCAGCGGCTGCAGCGTGCGCGCGAGCTCCAGCCCTTCGCCCGCCGTGCCGGCGACGACGCAATCGAAGCCCTGCTCGTGCGCGAGGTCGAAGAGGATGCGGGCGAAGGCGCTGTCGTCCTCGACGACGAGCAGCAGGCGCGCGCCGCGCGTGCGGGCGTCACGATCGTCGGGGAACGCCGGCTGCGCGGGAACGCTTGCCGGTCCGGTTCCCAGGTCCACTTTCGCGGCGACAGGCGCGTGTGTCCGGTCGCGCCCCGCCGTCGCAGGCGCGCCGGACGGAGCAGGCAGCACGAACGGCGCCGTCGAGGGAGCAGCGGCAATCGGCAGGCGCAGGGTGAAGGTGCTGCCGAGTCCCGGAGTGCTCGTGACCGTGACGTCGCCGCCGAGCAGCCGCGCGAGCTGGCGTGAAATGGACAACCCGAGGCCGGTGCCGCCGTAGCGGCGGCTGGTGCTGCCGTCAGCCTGGGTGAACGGCTCGAACACCGCTTCGAGCTTGTCGTTCGGGATGCCGATGCCGGTGTCGCGGACGTCGAAGGCGACATGATCGGGACCGTCCGCTCGAACGCGCACCGCGACCTCGCCGCGCTCGGTGAACTTGACGGCGTTCGCCACCAGGTTGCGCAGCACCTGCTGCACCCGCTGGCTGTCGGTCGTCACGGTTCTCGGCCCGCCGGGAGCCACCGTCGCGGTGAACGTGAGCCCCTTCTGCGCGGCCGACGGTTCGAACGTGCGCTCGAGCGCCGTCACCAGATCCTGCAGCTGGGTCGGCTCCGATCGGACCTCCACGCGGCCCGCTTCGATCTTCGACAGGTCGAGGATGTCGTTGATGAGGACCAGCAGATCCTCGCCGGCGCTGTGGATCGTCTGCGCGTAGCGGACCTGCTCCGGCGTCAGGTTGCCCGCGGCGTTGTCGCCGAGCAGGCGTGCCAGGATCAACGCGCTGTTGAGCGGCGTTCGCAGCTCGTGGCTCATGTTCGCGAGGAACTCGCTCTTCAGCTGATTGGCCCGCGTCAGCTCCGCGGCCTTGGCGGCGAGCTCGCGCTGCGACGAGAGCAGCGCCTCCTGCTGCTGCATCAGCGTCTGCGAGTGCGCTTCGATCTGCGCGTTGGTCTGTTCGAGCTCGCTCTGCTGCGCTTCGAGCTCCGCCTGCGACTCGCGCAGCGCGTGGCTCTGGTTCTCGAGCTCCTCGTTGGCGACGCGCAGCTCTTCGCTCTGGACCTGCAGCTCCTCGGCCTGGCGCTGCGTTTCCTCGAGGAGCTGCGCGAGCCTCCGGCGGTACGCGGCCGACCGCATCGCGACGGCGAGCGGTTCGGCCAGCGAGTCGAGCAGCTGCCGCTCGGCGTCGTCGAACGGCGTCAGCCGCGCGAGCTCCAGGACGGCTGTCGTCTCGCCGTCGGCCTGTGCCGGGAGCACGATCACGAATGCGGCGCGGACCGACGCGAGCGCCGACGAGACGCGCAGCCCATCGGCCGGCACGTTGTCCAGCGACAGCACGCGGCCGTCGCGCGCCGCCTGCCCGGCCAGCCCCTCGCCCGGCGCCAGTTGCTCCGGCACGGCGCTGTCGGTGCCGAGCGCGTATTCCGCCACGCGCCGGAGCCCTCCGTCGGCGACGACGTAGCAGACGCCCGCGCCGATTGCCAGGTTCACGCTGAGCTCGTCGAGCACCGCGCCGCCGACCTGGCTCTCCCGCAGCTCCCCCTGCAGCGAGTTGATGGTGCGCGCGCGCACGCTCCGGATCCACATCTCGCGGGCGTTGGCGAGACGGGCGGTAATGAGATAGCGGGCGAGGCCCGTCATCGTCCACATCGTGATGACGCCGAAGGTGCGGTTCAGCGCGGAGACCCATGGGGCGACGCTCCCGATGGGGCTCGCGTAGAACCCGACGAGCATGAGGATCGATTCGACGCCGGCCACCGCGAGCGGCAGCGACGGGGACCATCCGAGAATCGTCAGGACGACGGGCGCGACGTAGAACACCCAGACGGCGATGCCGAGCGTCGTGACGACGTCGGCCGCGAAGACGACGATTGCCGTCAGCGCGAGCGCCCAGTACACGTAGGAAGCAGTACGCGATGTTCGAGCACGCAGGTCGGTCACGGCCACGTCGATCCCCCAGGTACGTTGATGCCCGTATTATGCTCGGTTGCGCTTGCGGAACGAGGGGCGTGCGCGATCGGCGTCCACGGACGAGATACGAAATCGCGCATGTTGCGATACGCTGGAACGGCACGGCACCTCGCGCAGCGCTTCGCAGGGATCATGCTTCCGTCACGTGACACGCTCATCGCTTCGGCGTGGGGACTGCTGGCAACGGCCGTCCTCGCTTCACTGATCGTCGTCGGCTCGCGCACCCTGAATCATTTCGACGCCGCGCTGGTCGGCTATACGTTCGCGACGCTCTTCGCCACCTTCGGCATCACCTACCGCTACGCGATGTGGCTCAGGCGTCCTCCGACGCGCATGTACTGGAGGCGCGGGTGGTCGGTCTTCCTGACGCCGTCGTTCATCGGATCGAACCTGCTCGAAGCCCTCCGGCGCTTCTTCTTCGCCTTTGCCGCCAACCGCTTCATCTTCCGGCGCGGCCGGCTGCGCGGCACGGCGCACTGGCTGATCATGTGGGGCTGCGTGGTCGCGGCCGCGATCACCTTTCCGCTCGTCTGGGGCTGGATCCACTTCGAGACGGTTCCCGGCCGTCTCGACCTGTATCGCACCTTCGTGTTCGGCTTTCCGCTCAACACCTTCCCGGTCGAATCGCTGTTCGGCTTCGTCATCTTCCACGGCCTGGTGTGGTCGGCGTTCCTCGTGATCGCCGGCGTCATGCTGGCGTTCCGCAGGCGCATGGTCGATCACGCCGCCGTCGCGCTGCAGCTCTTCGCGCAGGACATGCTGCCGCTGGTGCTGCTGTTCGCGATCAGCGTCACCGGTCTCATGCTGACCGCCAGCTACACCTGGATGAAGGGGTACGGCTACGACTTCCTCGCCATCCTGCACGCGATCACGGTGATCGTGACGCTCCTGTATCTGCCGTTCGGCAAGCTGTTCCACATCTTCCAGCGTCCCGCCCAGATCGGCGTCAGCTTCTACAAGGACGCGGGCAAGCGGGGCGACCGTGCGGCGTGCCGCCGCTGCGGACAGCCCTACGCGCCGGCGATGATGGTGCGCGATCTGATGGTGGTCGAACGGCAGCTCGGGTTCTCGTACGAGATGGATCAGGGCGCCGAGCACTACCAGCAGATCTGCCCGCGCTGCCGCCGCGCGATGTTCGGCCTCGCGCAGGCCGAGGCGTGGAGCGACCGGTTGACCGAACGCGTATCGACCCCGGCCCGGTGACGTCGTGGCGACCATTCCTGCCGATCTCCTGCACATCATCGAGCGCTTCGGACCGCACCGTTCAGTGGCGGCGGGCGCGCGGCTGTCCACCAGCGCCGAGCCCGAGCGCGTGGTCAAGACGCACTGCTGCTTCTGCGGGCAGCAGTGCGGCGTGCAGCTGAAGGTGCGCGACAACGAGGTCATCGGCTTCGAGCCGTGGGAGGAGTTCCCGTTCAACCGCGGCATGCTGTGCCCGAAAGGGGTGAAGCGCTATCTGCAGGGAGCGCATCCCGATCGTTTGACCACCGCGTTCCGTCGTGACGAGCGGTCGCCGCACGGCTTCAGCCCGATGCCGTACGACGAGGCGATTCGGCGCGTCGGCGCCGAGATCGGCCGCATCCAGCAGACGCATGGGAACGCCGCCATCGGCGTGTTGAGCGGCGCCAGCCTGACCACCGAGAAGACGTACCTGATGGGGAAGTTCGCGCGCGTCTGCCTGCGCACCCCCTACATCGACTACAACGGCCGCCTGTGCATGGTGAGCGCCGGGTCCGCGAACAAGAAGGCGTTCGGCATCGACCGGACGACGAACCCCTGGTCCGATATCGTCGGCACGGAGGTGATCTGGGTCGCCGGGTCGAACGTCGCCGAGTGCTCGCCGATCACCACGAACTACCTGTGGCAGGCGCGCGAGCAGGGCGCGCGGATCATCGTGCAGGATCCGCGGATCACGCCGATCGCGCGGACCTGCGATCTGTACCTGCCGGTCAGGCCGGGGCGGGACGCCGCGCTCTTCGCGGGCGTGCTGCAGCTGATGATCGAGCACGACTGGATCGATCACGAGTTCGTCGACACGATGACCGTCGGCTTCGACGAGGTGGCGGCCTACTGCCGCCAGTGGACGCCGGCGCGGACCTCGGAGGTCACCGGCGTGCCGGAGCGCAGCATTCGCCAGGCGGCCGAGTGGTGGGGCACGGCGCGCACGAGCTTCCTGCTGCACGCGCGCGGCATCGAGCACCACTCGAACGGCGTGCAGAACGTGCTCGGCGCGATCAACCTGGTGCTGGCGAGCGGCCGGATCGGCGGACCGAAGAGCGGCTACGGCACGATCACCGGCCAGGCCAACGGCCAGGGGGGACGCGAACACGGGCAGAAGTGCGATCAGCTGCCTGGCTGGCGCGACATCGCCAACCCCGATCACCGGCGGCACATGGCCGGCATCTGGGGGATCGACGAGGCCGACCTGCCCGGCCCGGGCGTCGACGCGTACGAGCTCTTTCGCAAGATCGACGCGGGGGAGATCAAGGGGCTGCTCTCGATCTGTTTCAATCCAAAGGTTTCGCTCCCCGACAGCGCGTTCGTCACGCGCGCGCTGGAGAAGCTCGAGTTCTACGTCGCGATCGACTTCTTCCTGAGCGACACGGCGCGGCACGCCGACATCGTGCTCCCCGGCAGCCTCCAGGAGGAAGACGAAGGGACGGTCACGCAGGTCGAAGGGCGCGTCATCAAGATCAACAAGGCGATCGATCCTCCGGGCGAGGCGCGCGAGGACTGGCGCATCATCCAGGACATCGCCGGCGCGGTCGGCAGGCCGCACGGCTTTACCTTCTCGAGCCCGCGCGAGATCTTCGACGAGCTGCGCCGCGCGAGCAAGGGAGGCGTCGCCGACTACTCGGGCATCACCTACGAGAAGCTCGAAGCGCAGATGGGCGTCTTCTGGCCCTGCTACAGCGAAGACCCCAGGACCGGCCAGCCGATCAAGCATGCCGGCACGCCACGGCTCTTCGAGCGCGACAGCTACAACCCGATCGCCAAGGGCCGCGGACCGTTCTACTTCCCGGACGGCAGGGCGCGCTTCAACGTCGCCGAGTACCGTGCGGCCGTCGACGACGCGAGCGAGGAGTATCCGCTCTTCCTGACGACCGGCCGTGTCGTCAGCCAGTTCCTCTCCGGTACGCAGACGCGCCGCATCGGGCCGCTCGTGAAGCAGTATCCCGAACCACGGATCGAGATGCACCCGCGGCTGGCGTCCAGGCTCGGCGTCGAGCACGACGACTGGACGACGGTGGAGACCAGGCGCGGCGCCATCACGCTGCGCGCGACGGTGGTGACCACGATCCGTCCCGACACGATCTTCATCCCGTACCACTGGGCAGGCGAGAAGAGCGTCAACCGGCTGACCGTGGCGGCACAGGATCCGATCAGCAAGATCCCGCAGTACAAGGTGTGCGGCTGCCGCGCGCGGAAGGCCGATGGCGCGCCGGCGTATTCAGCGGTGCTGGAGCCGCAGCAGTAGCGCCATGCCGAAGCCCGATTACCTGCACTTCTTCATCGATCCGAACCGGTGCATCGGCTGCCAGGCCTGCGTCCAGGCGTGCACCGAGTGCGACACGCACCGCGGCGACACGATGATCCACCTGGAGTTCGTCGATCGCGCCCGCAGCGTGCAGACGGTGCCGGTCGTCTGCATGCACTGCGAGCAGCCGACGTGCGCCGAGGTCTGCCCGGCCGACGCCATCAAGCGGACCGGCGACGGCGTGGTGCAGTCGGCGCGGAAGCCGCGCTGCATCGCGTGCGGCAACTGCGTCGTCGCCTGCCCGTTCGGCGTGCCGGAGGTGTACGAAGAGCGGCAGATCATGATGAAGTGCGACATGTGCTACGACCGCACGAGCGTCGGCAAGAAGCCGATGTGCACGACGGTCTGCCCGAGCCAGGCGCTCTTCTTCGGCACGCGCGAGCAGATCGAGCAGCTGCGCCCGATGTCGACGCCGGCCAACCGCTTCCGGTTCGGACGGCAGACGATCACGACGCGTGTCTTCATGATGCTGCCGGTCGAACAGGCGGCCCGCATGCCGTACGTGGACGTCACGGCGGCGATGACCGATCAGCCCCGCGAACGGATGATCCCGCTGACCGAAGTCGGCGGCGGCGACCCGTTCGCCGAAGTGGAGGTGTAGGCGGATGAATCAGGATGCGGGTCGGCCAGTGAACGCCCGGATTGACGATCCCACGCGCGAGGGGCTGACGGGAACGGCGCCGGCGAACATCTATCGACCGCTGCGCGACGCGGAGCAGGCGACCGTCCCGCCCGACGGGCGGCCGATGGATCAACAGCCCGCCTGGCGGCAGGCGTTCCCGATCGACTGGCCGCGCGATCACCACGTCGAGCGGCGCGAGTTCATGAAGTTCATGGTGCTCACGAGCCTCGCGTTCACCATCGGCCAGTTCTGGATTGCGATACAGAGCTGGGTGCGGCGGGGGAAAAGCGGCGAGGAGGGCCTGGTCCGGCTCGCGGCGGTGGCGGAGGTGCCCGCCGGCAGCACGCGCACGTTCACCTATCCGACCGAACAGGATCCGTGCGTGCTCGTGCGGCTCGAGGACGGCACGTTCAGGGCGTACGGCCAGAAGTGCACTCACCTGTCGTGCGCGGTCATTCCTCGCGTCGACGAGGGGGTGATCGTCTGCCCGTGCCACGACGGGCTGTTCGATCTCGCCTCGGGTCGTCCGATCGCGGGGCCGCCGCGCCGTCCGCTGTCGCTCGTCAGGCTGCAGCTGCGTGACGGCGACATCTACGCGGCGGGCGTCGAGGAGCGGACGGTATGAGCGTCAAGCGCCCGTTCCTGCTCAGTCAGCGTGACGCGATCATCAACGGCATGCTCGCGTTCGTCTTCGTCGTCATCATCCTGCAGTTGTGGCTGCTGACCGCGACCATGAACGCCTACCTTGGAGGCGACGCATCGGTGATCTGGCCGGCCGCCGGCGTGAGCGCGGGATGCTTCCTGCTCAACCTCGGGCTTCTTCGCTACCTCTACGACATCGAGCGCACGCGTCAGTGACGCTTCACGCGGGATAGAGTGAGAGCGCTTATCGATTCGGTGTAGTGCCCGCCTTCAGGCGGGCCGCGGCAAAGTCCGGCTAAAGCCGGACACTACGTGTTACACCGAACACGAATTCGCCCTGAAGTCCGCGGCTACGTCAGACAGAGCCGAAGAACGCAAGGACCTCGGGACCGCTCACGATCGGCGCTTCCAGAGCGATGCCGGCTGGTGATCGGCGTCGACCCCGGCGCGTGCGAGCTCGTCGCGGAAGGCGCGTGCCTCGCCGACGCGGCCGCGCTCGACGAGCAGCTCGGGCAGGAAGCGGAGCAGCGTCGCCCGGTACGGCGCCAGGCGCAGCGCCGCGTGCGCGTGTTCCACCGCGCGCGCCGGATCTCCGTGCCTGGCGTGAAGCTGCGCCAGTCGAACCAGCGCACCGAACTGCTGCTCCTGCAGTTCGCGGCGTTCATGTTGACACCACTCCGCGTAGGGTTCGTCGGCGAAGAGGTCGCCGCGGTATAGGGCCGCGGCCTGCTCCAGCCAGTCGATCGACTCCTCGGGGCGGGTGTCGGCCGCTGCCTTGACGCGTTCCAGCAGCCGCCGGAACCGTACCAGGTCGATCTCGAGCGGCGCCGTCGTATCCAGGTAGTAGAACTCGCCCCGGTTACGGACGAACGTCCACGAGCGATCGCCCCGCCGCGGCTCGATGACCAGCCGCAGCGCATGGACGACGCCGTGCAGGCGGTTCGCGCCGCTCTCCGGATCGACGCAGGGCCAGAGCTGCTCGATCAGATAGTCGCGCGTGAGCGGCGTGCCGGCCTGAAGCGCCAGCAGCTGGAGCAGCGACAGCGCCTTGGCCCGGGGGAACTGCTCGGGGGCCACCACCGTCCCGCCACGCACGATGATGAACGGGCCGAGGCATCGCAGCTCGAGCTCGACGGCCGGCGCCGGCTGGATGCGCGGCGCGCCGCCAGACTGCACCTCGCCGTGCGGGATCCCCTGGTGGTGAGGCGCCACGCGGACGGCTGCCTGCTGCGCCATCACCAGGAGCGGCACCAGCCGGGAAATGGACCGGTCGTCGACGTGGCGTCCCAGGTCGAAAGTAATCACCCCCTGCAGACGCCCGTTGACCGCGAGCGGCAGGCAGCAGGGGCTCGAGACGCGATCCGGGATCCCCCGCCTGCAGCTCGTCGGCCAGCTGCGGCGTCCACGTTCCGCCGCGAACCCGTGGGACCCGGTTACCGAGGGGCACTCCGTCCACGCTCCCACCTCGGCGTTCGCGCACACGAGCGCCACGGGGCCTGTCGATATCGAACGGCTCCCGAGGCCGGTGGCCGGATCGATGAGCGTGATGGTGGCATGGGACGCGCCTGCTGTCTGCCGGATCCGCTCGAGCATCGCCCGCATCTGCGCCGGCGACCCTTCCTGGTGGCCGGCCGCCGCGGCGTCGACCTGCTCGCGCAACGCCGCGAGCCCCGCCCTCAGCGCGTTCGTGATCGGAATCGCCGCCTGCTCCAGGAGACCGACGACGCGATCAGCCGGAAAGTCGGCGCGGCGCGACAGCAGATGGATGGAGCCGAGTGACCCACGCGGCTCGGACAGCGGCACGCAGGCGTAGGAGCGGATGCCGCGCGCGACCACGGCCTGCCGCAGGTAGCGTGGATCGTCGGCCAGCAGGCCTTGAACGGCGACCGGTCGACCGGTCGCCGCCACGATCCCGGGGTAGCCGACGTTCGGGCCGAAGCGCATCTGCTCGATGAGGGCGTCGCCGTCGGGGCCGGCCCAGATGGAGAGCAGCGCATCCTTCCCGTCCGGCTCGAGCAGGAACAGCTCCCCGTCGTCAGCGCCGGCTGCCGACCTGAGAATATCCAGCGCCTTCGTGAGGCCGCCGAACAGATCGTCGGGCGACAGGACGGCGGTGACCGCGGCGAGCGTGCGGGCGGCGTCGACGTCGTCGGCGCCGGCTCGCGTCAGGCAGCGTTGAACGACCTCGATGAGATCGCGATTGTCGAACGGCTTCGTCAGGTAATCGCTGGCGCCCCGCTTCATCGCCGCGACCGCCGAATCGATGCTGCCGTACGCCGTCAACAAGACGACCTGCGTGCGCGGCCAGCGCTCCCGGATCCGATCGAGCAGCTGGTGGCCGTCGCACTTCGGCATCCGGACGTCGGTCACGACGACCGCGTACTCGTCCTTCTCCAGATGGGCGAGCGCCGTCCGCCCCGAGTAGGCGGTCGTGACCTCGAGCGAGATCTCGCGGAGCAGCATGGCGATCCCTTCCGCCATGTCGCGGTTGTCATCGACGACGAGGACGCGGGGAGGGCTCATGCGTCTGTATCCGTGTTCTGCACGCCGCCGCCGCCGTTCCGCGCGGCCGACTGGCGGGCGGCACAGGGCAGATGGATGCGGAACACCGTTCCCCGCGGCACCGCCGGCTCGACGCCGATGCGCCCGCCATGGCTCCGGACGATGGTGTCGGCGATGGCGAGCCCCAGTCCCGTGCCTTCGGACTTCGTGCTGAAGAAGGGATGGAAGATCTGCTCGCGCTGGTCGATCGGTATTCCCGGTCCCGAGTCGGCGACCTCGATGACGCCGCTGGCCGTCCCGTTCTCGACGGCCATGTACGTGCCGAGAGAGACGCGGTCGCCGGCGGCGCAGGCTTCGATGGCGTTCACGGCGAGGTTGAGGGCCGCCTGGTAGATCTCGCCCGCATCGCCTTCGATCCACAACGGCGCGGCATCGGGCGAGGCGCTCTCGTCGACGAGCTGCACGGCGTTCTGTGCCGCCATCGGCGTGACGGCCTGCGCCACCTCGTGGCACAGGTCGCGTAGATCGACCGTCGTTCGCGCCGGCTGCCGCGTCCGCGCCAGCCTGAGCAGATCGCCGATGATCTTCCGGCAGCCGTCCGCGTTGCGGCGAATCACCTGGAGATGGCTTTCGATCGCGCTGCCGGGCGGGAGCCCGGCGAGCGCGTGCTGCGCGTAGAGCGAGACGACGCCGATCGGGTTGTTGATCTCGTGCGCCACCGTCGCCGCCAGCTTGCCGACGACCGACATGCGCTCCTCCTGCATCAGCTGCCGCTCGAGCGCCAGGCGATCGGTGATGTCGCGTTCGACGGTCACCGTCCCGATCGCCTCGCCCTCCGGATCGCGGACCACCGCGCGCGTGGCTTCATACGTGCGGCCGTCGCGGTCGTACTGCGGAAGCGTCGAGGCGCGCGCGAGACCAGGTTCTCCGGCGCGTGCCGCTTCGGGCTCGGCCGGCCCCCGATCGATTGCGGTGGCGGTCCGCTGGATCTGCCGGGCGCGATCGTTGGCCAGCTCGAGGCGTCCGTCGACGTCCGAGAAGGTGACCGCATCGCCCATGCAGTCGATCACCGACCGGAGGCGGGACCGTTCGACCTCGATCAGCGTCCGCGTGTGGGCCAGGTGCTGCTGCTCCGCCGAGAGATCCCGAAACGCCACCGACAGGCGGCGCTCGCTCTCGTGAAGGCGGAACGTGAGATGACGGGCGAAGAACGCGCTGGCGACGAGCGTCAGCGACAAGCCGCCGAACACGCCGATCGACAGCAGGGAGACAGGGGTGGCGAGACAGCCGGCCCCGTTGCCGCGCAGACAGTAGTGCGTGGTCAGGCCGGTCCCCTCGCCGAGCAGGATGGCCGCGACCAGCGCGATCTCGAGCAGCAGGACCTGGGACGCCGCGCGCGGCGCCAGCACGATGTTCGCGTTGACGACGTGGAGCACGAACAACGGCAGGAAGGGGTTCTCGATCCCGCCGGCAAAGTGGACGAGCAGAGCCAGCGCCACGCAGTCGACCGTAATCTGGCCGGCGACGCGTGTGAGCCAGGTCCAGCCGCGGTCGGGGCCGAGCAGGTGCAACGCGGCGTTGTACGCGGCCAGTGCTGCGAGCACCGCGGTCAGCGCCGCCGCCGACCCTCGTGGCAGGACGTGCAGCACCGGGCCGCCGATCGCCAGAACGACGGCGACGCCGCCGATCGCCAGCCACCGGAGCCGCACCAGCCACTCGAACATCGCCGCGTCGCGCGCGGTCCGGCGATGTGTGCCGCCGATCGACGACGCCGGCAGGACGTCGAGCCCGCTGCCGGCGCCGGTCGGTGGATCGAGCGGTTCGGAAATCATGGCGGTCCCTGTGCGCGCCGCCGGCGCGCGGGCCCTTTGTGCCAGGATCATGACACACTCCGGCTCGCGCCGCGTTGGCGGCGCGAGGCCGGGCGCCGGTCAGGACGGCCGTTCACATCCCCGCCGCGTGTAGAACCACCAGTTGATCGCGATCGCGACGAAGTAGAAGGCCATCGCCCCGGCGAAGAACGGCACCGCCGAACCCGTACGCGAGATGGCTGCGCCAATCAGCGACGCGAAGACGAACGGGCCGTAGGCGGCGACCGCGCCGGTCCAGCCGAGCACCTGCGCCCCCTGGCGTGGCGAGTGCGCGAAGATGATCGGGTACTGGCGGAACGTCGACGCGTTCCCGATTCCGCTGAACAGGAAGATCCCCAGCATCGCGGCGAGGAAGTACGGGAACTGGTCGAGCGAGGTCGGCGTCAGCAGCCCGAAGAAGATCATCGCCCCACATAGCGCGAACATGGCGATGCCCGAGATGTGCGTGATGATGCCGCCGCCGGTCTTGTCGGCGAGGAACCCGAAGGCGACCCGGCTCGTGGATCCGATGAGCGGTCCGAGGAAGGCGTACCTGAGCGCGTCCGGCGCGCCGGGGAACGGCCCGTAGATGGTGTTGATCATCAGCGGGAACGCCGCCGAGAACCCCGAGAACGAGCCGAATGTCATCACGTAGGTGATGGTGCAGAACCAGGTGTGCTTCGACCCGAAGATGTCCAGCTGCTCGCGGAACGACGCCTTGATCGGCACGCTCCGGAGCATCACCAGGCAGACGATGCCCAGGAGCACGAGGAACGGCACGTACCAGAAGACGGCATTCTGGAGCCAGACCGACTGCGTCCCCTTCGGCGTGGTCAGCACCTGCGGACCGCCGGCCATGCCGCCGAAGAGCGCGAAGCCGATGATCCAGGGGCTGACGAACTGCGTCAGGCTGACGCCGAAGTTCCCCAGGCCCGCCTGAATCCCGAGCGCCGTGCCCTGCAGCCGTTTCGGGAAGAACAGGCTCGTGCTCGGCATGTAGGAGGAGAAGTCGCCGCCGCCCATGCCGGCCGCGAACGCCAGCACCATGAACATCCAGAACGGCGTCGCCGGGTTGAGCACCGCCAGCCCCAGCCCGATGCACGGAATGAGCTTGAGCAGCGTCGCCACGCCGATCACCAGCCTGGTTCCGAAGATCGGAATCAGGAAGGTGTGGATGATGCGCAGCGTTCCTCCGGCGAGGCCCGGCATCGCCGCCAGCCAGAACAGCTGCATCGTGTCGAACTTGAAGCCGACGCCCGGGAGGCGCACCACCAGGACGCTCATCACGAACCAGGTGGCGAAGGAAAGCACCAGCGTCAGCGTGGTGAGCGTCAACGTTCTCCATGCGATCGTGGTGCCCGTCTGCCGCCAGAAGGTTTCGTCTTCGGGCTCCCACCGCGAGAGCCATCCTCCGAGACCGCCTTTGTGATCCGCGACCGACGCGTGAGCCGATGCGAGCTCAGTCCTCATGTCTCTACCTCAGATCTTCGTGAACGGACGTTGTCTACGCGACGATCGCCTTGCCGCCCGCACCCACCCAGGTCCGTGTCCAGCGGCGGCTGACCACGACCAGCGCGGCGAGCGACATGACGGTGAGCACGGCGCCCGCGAGGAAGCCGGGCGTGAAGCTGCCGTAGTACTGCATGCCGAGACCCATGGCGTTCGGGAGGAACCCGCCGGCGAGCGCCCCGACCTCGCCGATCAGGCTGCCGGCGACCGCCGTCTCCGCGCGGAACCGCAGCGGAACGAGCTGGAAGACCGCGCCGTTGCCCGCGCCCATGGCGCCCATCGCCGCGGTCACCGAGAGCGCCATCAGCATCGGGCTCTCCGGCATCGTCGCGGCCTGGAGCACGCTGAGCAGGATGACGCCGCAGAGCAGGTACATCAGCCGCAGTCCGCCCAGGTGGTCCGCCAGCCATCCGCCGGCGACGCGGAGTCCGCTCGCCGCGACGACGCCGAGCGTGACGTAGATGCCGACCGACTCCTTGGCGATGCCGTAGTGATCGTGGAACAGCGTCGGGAGAAAGCTGGAGAGGCCGATGAAGCCGCCGAAGGTGACGCTGTAGGCCAGGTTGAAGATCCAGGCGTCCGGCTCCACCAGGATCTTGACGTAGTCCCTGAGACGCTTGTGTTCCCGATCCGGCGGTTCCTTGGCGAAGATCTGGAGCAGCAGCATCGCCGCCCCCATCGGGATGAGACCCAGGAGATAGACCGTCCTCCAGCCGTAGGCGAGCGCGAGGGGAGGCGCGGCGAGCATGGCGATGATCGTCCCCGAGTTGCCCGCGCCGGCGATGCCCATCGCCAGCCCCTTGTACTGCGGCGGGTACCAGCCGGAACCGAGAGACAGCGCCACGCCGAAGCTGGCGCCCGCCACGCCGAGCGCGATGCCCATCAGCAGCACGCCGGCCAGAGACGTCGTGAAGAAGTAGCCCCAGATCAGGCAGGCGCAGATCACCGTCATCTCGAGCATGGCGGCCCGCTTCCGCCCGATGTACTGCGCCAGCAGCCCAAGCGGGAACCGCATCAGGGCGCCGGCGATCACCGGTACCGACACCATGAAGCCCTTCTGGGCGGGCGACAGGTTGAACTCCTCGGAGATGAACGGCGCCATCGCGCCGTTCACCACCCACACGGAGAAGCACACGTCGAAGTAGAGGAACGCGGTGAGAAGGGTTGGCAGATGGCCGGCGTCACGAAACGCCCGGTACTTTCCGACGAGGCCGATTGAGTCGGTGGACATGTGCAGCTCCCGCTTGACTGATAGGAAGATGTGGCGCAGTCCGGTCAGAATCGAAGCAGGAGCTCGAGGTATCCGAACCGCCCGTTCTTTTCGCTCCCGTAGATCGATTCGACGACCCGTCCTCCGGCGGCGAAGCCGTAGTAGGCGCCGACGGACACGCGCGGGTTGATCGCGGTGTCGACGCTGGCGTCGACGAGCGTCGCGAGCGCGGACGATCCGTTCGCTGGCCGCCCCGCGAAGCCGAAGGTCGACGGCTCGAAGGCGCCGCCGCCCTGGTACCAGAGGTCCACGGCGCTCGCCAGGTGCAGGGCGTGGACGTCGGTGCGGATGGTGACGCGTCCGGACGGCCGCAGCACGAGCTCGCCGAAGGCGTCGCGGAGGTTCGCGCTGGTGAAGAACGGAAACCGCGCGTAGAGCCGCGGTGTGGGCAGCGGCGGAACGAACGTCCCGTGCGTCGTGTCGCCCGCGTCGCCGTCGCCCGAGCTGATGTTCACCCCGCCGCGAATCCACGGCGCGAGCGTCACGCCGCGAGGCTGCCAGCCGGCTTCGGCGGAGAAGGCGACGGCACGCTGTGAGAGCCCTCCCCAGTCGCCGAACTGGGACGCACCCCAGAACAGGAGGTCGATGGGGCCCGCCGAGGTGTCGACGCCGCGCAGATAGTGGCCGCCGAAGGTTCCGATGAAGACCGCCTCGGTATCTGCCTGCCGGACACCGAGCGGGCGATTGTCGGTCTTGACCGGCGCGTTGCGTCCGTCGTGGTAGGCGAGGCCGAACAGCCGCCACTCGCCGGCGTTCGCCGCGGCGCCGGTCTGGCCGGTGGCCGCCACGTACGCGACCGTCACGTCCAGTTCAGGCCACCCATTCGCCCGGAAGACCCCCTGCGTCGCGCGGCCGCCGAGCGCCGTCACGTTGATCCGGGGCCGGTCGAGGGCGTACACGACGCCGTCGATGCTGCGGCCGACGTGCGTGAATCCGAAGTTGCCGAGCAGGCGATGCGCGACGCGATCGCGTTTCACCGCGGCGAGCGCCGCGTTCTTCGGCGTCACCTCGGTGCCGTCGATGAACTCCATGCGCCCGGCTTTCAGTGACTGCCCGTCGACGCCGCCGAGCCGCGTGACCCGCACGAACGCCTGCTTCACGAAGAGCGCGCCGGCGTTGGTATTGCCGTCGTTGCCGCTGAAGTAGTTCGCGCCCATCCCGAGGGCGCCCTGGGCCCCGGTGGCTACGGCGTCATCGGGCAGGCCGAAGATGAGGGGAGCGGCGAGCTCCACCTGCCAGGCGACCCGGGGCCTGGTCTGGCCGAGGCCGATGCGGAAGATCGATCCGGGATAGGTGTACGTCCCGCCGTCGCTGTCGCCGAACCAGTCCCACGACTCGACTCTGGCGCGCAGAGAGCCCGACACTGTCACCCCGCCGATCGAGACCGGCGCGGGCGCCTGCCCCTGCGCGACGGCCGGCTCGGCCAGGCTCAGCGCCGCGATTGTCGCGATCGCCGACAACAGGCGGAACACGCGCCGCTGCCGGCGGCGCACTGGAATGGTTGGAAACGGTTGTTCGAGAACACGACGACGCGGCTGGCGTTGATATGTATGCATGGCGAGAGGCTCGTTGTCGCAGGACGCGGTGCCGGAAACGGCTCCGGCTTCACACCCACGGATCCGAGCCTACAGGGCGCCACTTACGCCAGACTTACAGCGTTTCGGAAGGTGCGGCTGGCCGATGTCCGGCCAGCCGTCGTGCGGGTCTACGAGCGGTTCAGCAGGAGATCTCGGCGCCCTTCCTGGCGTAGTACCACCAGCAGAGCACCATGTTGAAGGCGTAGAAGACGCTCAGAACGACGAACGCCGCGTTCACGGATCCCGATCTGCCGAGGGACCAGTTGAAGAGCATCGGCACGACGAACGAGCCGTAGGCGGCGACCGCGGCGGTCCACCCCAGCACCGGTCCCGCTTCCTGCCGCGGGAAGATGGACGGGATCATCCGGAAGGTCGATCCGTTGCCGATGCCGGCCGCGAAGAAGATCAGCATCACGCACCAGAAGAACGGGCTGAAGCCGGCCATCGACGTGGGAGCGGTGAACCGGAGCACGGCGAGCGTGCCGACGAGCAGCAGCGCACCGCACGCGAGCGTGACGCGTGCGCCGCCGAACTTGTCCGAGATCCAGCCCCCGACGGGCCGTGTCGCCGATCCGATCAGCGCTCCAAGGAAGGCGTAGCGGAGCGGGTCGGGAGCATCCGGCAGCTTGCCGAAGAGCTCGCGAATGAGCAGCGCGAAGACGGCGGACATGCCGGAGAACGTCCCGAAGGTCATGACGTACAGCGACGTCATGACCCAGTTGTGCTTTCGCTTGAAGATGACCGCCTGCTGCGCGAAGGTCGCCTTCACCGGGATCGACCGCAGTCCAACCGATGCGGCAATCGTCACCAGCAGGACCGGGATGGCCCAGATGAATGCCGCGTTCTGGATCCAGACCGCTTGCGTCGTCCCCCCGTGGCTCCACGTGAGCGACGCGCCGCCGAGAGCCCCGAAGATCGGAATCGTGATGACGAGCGGCGTCAGGAACTGGATCAGGCTCACGCCAAGGTTTCCGATACCCGCCTGGACGCCGAGCGCCGTGCCCTGCTTCTGCCGCGGAAAGAAAAGGCTCGTGCTCGACATGAAGGCCGAGAAGTTGCCGCCGCCGAATCCGGCCGTGACCGCCAGCGCCGCCAGCACCCAATAGGGCGTCTGGGGATCCCGGATCGCCAGGCCGATCCCGATCGAGGGGATGAGCAGCGACGCCGTCCCCAGCGTCACGACCCGCCGCGTTCCGAACATCTGCACCAGGAACGAGTACGGAATCCGCAGGGTCGCGCCGACCAGTCCGGGAATCGCGGCCAGCCAGAAGCGCTGGCCGACCGTCAGCTGGAATCCCAGTTCAGGCAGCCGGACGATGACCGCGCTCCACACGTACCACGTCGCGAAGGAGAGCGTCAGCGCGCTGGTCGTGATCCAGAGCGTGCGGGTGGCGAGCTGAGCCCCACCCTTCGCCCAGACCTTCGGGTCTTCGGGGTTCCACACGGTCGGCGCGTCGGCGTCGCGTTCGAGGACTGCTGTCGTACTCATCGCATCACTCCTGCCGGGTCTGCGCTCGTGACGAGCGGCCCGGTCTCCATCTGTCGCATCAGCACCGGCTGCTCCTGGCGCAGCATCCGCTGAATGACGACGTGCATCCACACGAGGCAGCCCAACGCGAACACCGCCAGGATCATCCAGCACGTGGTCCACAGTCCCGTCCACCGCAGGAGATAACCAAACAGGATCGGGAAGAAGAAGCCGCCGAGACCGCCGAGGACGCCGACGATGCCGCCGACGACGCCGACGTCCTTCGGGAAGTAGTCCGGTATGTGCCGGTACACCGCCGCCTTGCCAATCGCCATCAGGAAGCCGACGAAGAAGACCAGCGCCGCGAAGATCCAGACGTTTGCCTGGAAGTAGACGTGCGTCACGCCGCGAGCGAGCAGCTGCCGCTTGACGACCGTGTCGTCGACGCGGACGGCAGGCTCGTGCCAGAACGCCGTCGTCGGAAGGACGAGCACGCCGCTGTCCTTGCTCTGGTCCCAGCCCTCCGGCCGCGTGCGGAGCGCGTACCGCCGCTCGCCGACGACCACGGCGGTGTCGTCGACGGCGGTCACGCGTCCCGGGCTGGCCGCCATGATCCCGCTTCCCGGCGACTCGAGATCCATGCGCGGCATCGTCAAGAGCCCGAACCCGATGGCGCATCCGCCGAGCACCCAGTACATGATCCGGCGCGCGCCGAAGTGGTCCGACATCCAGCCGCCTATCGCGCGGATGAGGCCGCCGGGCAGGCTGAAGATCGCCGCCATCACCCCCGCGGCCGCGACGCTCATGCCGTAGACGTTGACGAAGTACGGGATCAACCACTGGGAGAGGCCGACGTAGCCGCCGAAGACCAGCACGTAGTACGCGCCGAAGCGCCAGACGCGTGCATGCTTCAACGGCGCGAGCCGTTCGCCCAGCGTCGAGGCATGGCTCTTGTCGGCGCGGCGTTCGTAGCTGAACATGTAATGCACGACGGCGGTCACGGCGAGCGCCGCGGCATAGACGCGCGGCAGCATGCGCCAGGCGTCGAGATCCACCCCGCCCTGCGTGAACATCATCAGGAGCATCGGCGCGCCGATGCTGGTGAGCGCCGCGCCGGCGTTCCCCGCGCCGAACACGCCGAGCGCCGTTCCCTGGCGTTCGCGGTTGAACCAGAGCGAGGTGTAGGCGATTCCGACCGCGAACGACCCGCCGGAGACGCCAAATCCGAGGGCGCCCAGGATGAACTCCGAGTACGTGTTGGCGTAGCTCATGAGGTACATCGGGACCGCGGCTGCGAGGAGCAGGAGCGTGTGGACTTTGTGCCCGCCGTACTTGTCGGTCAGGATGCCGAGCGGCAGGCGGATGATCGATCCGGTGAGGACCGGAAGGCCGATGAGCCATCCCACCTGCGCTTCGTTGAACGTGAACACGCCGCGATCGACGAGGAACGTGATGAGCACGCCGTTCATCGTCCAGGCCGCGAAGCAAATCGTGAAGGCGATCGTGTTGACGATCAGGACACTGAGTGCTCGGCCTTGGTCGGTCATAACGCCTCGGTCGGTCGGGGAGGGTCGGGCTATGACGACCAGTGTACGAAGCTTCCCGACAGCCGCTTATGATCGCGGTCATACGGCGTAATCGGACCGCACACGGTGCCGTCCGGCGAGCGGATCGTCGTCGCCGGGAATCCGGCGGATGCGGCGTTCGACGTCGCCATCGCCACTTCGCCGTCTATACTTTTTGCCGGGATCTGAATGTTTCCAACGGAACAGACACGTGGATTCAGATGGTTTCAGATCATGTTCCTGTCGCTTCGCGGGCGTCTGATCCTCTTCGTCTGCTTCGCCGCGGTCCCCGCCCTCCTGTTCATCTTCCTGATCGCTGCCAGGGAGCGCGAGGCGGCGCTCGAGCGGATGGAGACCGAGGCCATCCATCTCGGAAGCCTGGCCTCGCGGGAACACGCGCATCAGCTGAATGGCGCCCGCAACCTGCTGCGGCATCTCGACGACGTCCTGAGCTGCGACGCGGTACCGCCGGCACAGGCGTGTCCCGAGGACTTTCCACCGCTGCTCAGCGCCTTTCCGCAGTTTGCGAACATCGGCATTGCCGATCCCTCCGGCAACGTGATCTGCACCGCCGCGTCGATCAGGCAGCCGGCCGCGTTGACGCACAACGCCGCGTTCTTCCGCGCGCTCACGTCGAAGGACGTCGAAACGGGAGACTACACGATGGGGTTCGTCGGCCGCCCCGTTCTGCACCTGGCGCTGGCGATGCGCGACGCCGGCAATGCCGTCTGTGCCGTGCCGTTCGTGGCCGTCGAGCTCGGCTGGCTCGATCAGCTGGCGCGGCAGGCCAATCTTCCCGCCGACTACTCGCTCACGATCACGGACCGCGAGGGACAGGTGCTCGCGCGTTCCGCGCCGACGACGCCCGGCCAGGAGCTTTCGGGGTCGGTCCTGAAAGCGGCGCTCGACCGTCCCCGCGGAGCGGTGCTGGAGGTTGGCAGTCCGCCGACGCCGCAGTACTTCGTGGCCACGCCGATGGAGGGCGTTCCGGGCATCTTCGTCGTGGCCGGTCTGCCGTACGCGCGGGTGCAGGAGGCGACGAACCAGGCGTTCTACCGGACGTTGCTGGGGCTCATCTTCGTCACGATTCTCGCGATCATGGCGGCGCTCGGGGCGGCCGAGTTCTCCGTGCTGCGCGTCCTGCGAGGGCTGACGCGCACGGTCCGACGGTTCGGCGCCGGCGACTTGTCCGCGCGGCCGCCGCTTCCCGGCAGCCACGGCGAGCTGCGGGAGCTCGCCGTGTCGTTCAGCGCGATGGCGGATGCGCTCGCCATCCGGCAGCGGGAGGCCGAAGCGGCGCAAGAGCGTCTTCGCGCCCTGTCCCATCGTCTGCAGGACGCGCGGGAGGCGGAGGCCGGGCGGATCGCGCGCGAGCTCCACGACGAGCTCGGGCAGGTCCTCACCGGTCTGAAGCTGGAACTGTCGCAGATGCGGCGGGCCTCGCCGGTCGAACCGCGTCCCGCGGAGACGGAGCAGCGCATCGGGCTCATGATCGATCACATCGACGGAGCGATCGATACGGTCAGGCGGATTTCGTCGGAGCTCCATCCGCCGGTGCTCGACAGGCTCGGCCTCGTCGACGCCATCGACTGGCTGGCGCGCGAGTACGAGAAGAAGAGCGGGCTGGCGATCGCGTTCACGCCGGTCGACGTCAAGGAGCCGGTCGATCGGCTGGTTGCGACCGCCGTGTTCCGGATCGCGCAGGAAGCGCTGACCAACGTGATGCGGCACGCGGAGGCGACCGACGTCACCGTCGATCTCGTGGGACGGGAGGAGACGATCGCCCTGACGATTCACGACAACGGGAAGGGCATGGATCCGGCGCCGGCGCGCGGACCGCACGCCCTCGGCATCCTCAGCATGCGGGAGCGGGTCCGCCTGCTGGGCGGGATGTGGCGCCTGGAGAGCGGGCCCGACACCGGGACAACGATTGCGATCGAGCTGCCGTGGAAGCCGCCGTCGATGGTCGACGCAGGCAGCGGCGCGGAGCCCTCGTGAATATCCTCGTCGCCGACGATCATGCCATCGTGCGCTCGGGCCTCAAGCGGATCCTCGAGCTCGAGTTCCCGGGCGCGACGATCGGCGAGGCGACCAACGTCGCGGAGCTGCTCGAGCGCGCGCGATCGGCGGACTGGGACGTCGTCATCCTGGACGTGGCGCTCGGCGCGGAGAACGGTCTCGACGCGCTGCCGCTCTTGAAGAAGGCACGTCCGAGGCTGCCCGTCATCGTCCTCAGCATGTACGGTGAACGGCAGTTCGTCGTGCGCGCGCTGGCGGCGGGGGCGTCGGCCTATCTGACCAAGAAGCAGGCGGGTGACGAGGAGCTCTTCCGCGCCATCCGAACGGTCTGTGCCGGCCGCCGCTACATCGGCGAGGCGCTCGCGGAGCAGTTGGCCGACCACCTGGGCCAGGACATGTCCGGGCGGCCCCACGAGACGCTGTCGACGCGCGAGCTCGAAGTGTTCCTGCTGCTGGCCGCAGCCAGGTCGGTGTCCGAGATCGCCGAGCAGCTGCACCTGAGCGTCAAGACGGTGAGCACCTACCGGACGCGCATCCTCGAGAAGACCGGGCTCGCCTCCAACGCCGAGATCATCCAGTACGCCGTCCGCAACGGCCTGGTTCGATAGCCTCTTACCCGCCCCCCCGGATCTCGTAGGACGCACGGGCAGTCGTGTAGGACGCACGCCGACATGGCGCTCCCGGTATTCCTACGCCCTGATGGGACGCCGGCCGATGCCCAACGGCGTCCGGATCGCCGATGCTCTCCATATGAGCGCTTCCTCCGGGGTGCCGCGTACAGGATGGGAACGGGCGCGCGCGCACGTGATGAATCGGCTCGCCGTCCTCCACCCGGCGTACTTCGCGATGTCGATGGCGACCGGCATCGTGTCGATCGCCTCGCATGCGCTCGGCTTGCGGGCGCTGGCGACGGTGCTGTTCTGGATCAACCTGACGGCGTACGCCAGCCTGCTGGTCGCCATGTCTGCGCGCGTCGTCTGCTTTCCGCGAGCGTTCCTCCGCGATTGGACCAGCCACCAGCTCGCGCCCGGATTCTTCACGTCGGTGGCGGCGACCTGCGTGCTCGGGACACAGGTGCTCGCGCTCGGCTACTCCGAGCCGCTCGCGTTCGGTCTCTGGCTGTTCGGGCTGCTGTTGTGGACGCTCTGCACCTACACGGTGTTCGTGGCGATCAGCGTCCGCGAGCAGAAGCCGGCGCTGGCCGACGGGATCAACGGCGGCTGGCTGCTCGCCGTGGTGGCCACTCAGGGCGTCTGCGTCCTCGGATCGCGCGTGCTGCCGGATCGGGTCGCCGATCGCGAGATGGCGCTGTTCTTCCTGACCTGCTTCTGGCTCTGCGGCGGGATGCTCTACATCTGGATGATCTCGCTCATCTTCTACCGGTACACGTTCTTCCGCTTCTCTCCGACCGATCTCATGCCGCCCTACTGGATCAACATGGGCGCTGTTGCGATTTCGACGCTGGCGGGGACCACGTTGCTGGCCCAGGCAGGCGACTCGACGCTCGTCGCCTCGATCCGCCCGTTCGTCGAAGGGTTCACGATCCTGTACTGGGCGACGGCCACCTGGTGGATCCCGATGCTCCTGGTGCTCGGGGTCTGGCGCCACGCCGTGCGGCGCGTGCCGTTCGCCTACGACCCGCTGTACTGGGGACTCGTGTTCCCGCTCGGCATGTACAGCGTGGCCACCTACAGGCTGGTCAGCGTCTTCGGCCTGCCCTTCCTCACCTGGATTGCCCGGGGATTCGTCGTCGTCGCTCTCATCGCGTGGATATTCACGTTCGCCGGCTTCGTGACCCGTCTCCTGCATGTGTTCGTGATTGCCGTGTCGTCTCCACATGTCGTCGTCGGACGACGTCCCGAACCGGCCCGACTTGGACAACACCCCGAACCCACCAGACTTGGAGGTATTCAATGATCAGCGATCAGTCTCAGTCGATGGACGTCAACGCTCTTGACACAACGCTGGCGCTCGGAGCCGCGGCGCATTCGGACGCCGGACGGTCCACGCTCTCCCGGGCCGAGACGCTGCAACGGAATGGCAACTGGCTGATCATCGCCGGCTTCGTGATCACGATCGTCGGCGTCGTGCTCTACTGCACGGTGTCGTTTGCCGCCGACATGAGCGCGGATCTGGCCGACGTGCTGTTCCGCAATACCGTGCCGTTCGCGAGGACCACGCTCGGCGTCCTCGGCTTCGGTACGCTCGTCTGGCTGGTCGGCTCGTTCATGTGCCTGCGCGGCGCCGTCGAAGCGGAGTTCGAGCAGGAAGTCGACGAGCCCGAGAAGCGCTGACCGGCTTCCGCCGGGTCGACAGAGGCGCTACGTCACGACCTGGCCGCGCACGCCGGCCAGGTAGCCCGCCAGGTGCTCGACGATGTCGCGTGCGTCGTCTTCGGCGCCGTGAATGAAGCTCGATTTGCGCCGGCGCAGCACCGGCAGGCCGAGCGCGTACATCCCCGGGCTGTCGACGATTCCGCCGTGGTGCCGCAGCTCGCCCTTCTCGTCGACCACCGGCACGTGCAGCCAGCGGTAGTCGGGGCGGAATCCGGTGGCCCACACGACCGATCGGATCTCTCCGCGTCCGAGGTCGATCTGCAGCCGGCTCTTCTCGGGCACCCGCGTCGGCTCGAACCGCTCCGGCTCGCCGATGTCTCCGTCGAGCGACGCGGTGCGTGCCCACTCGTCGAACGTATTGAGCAGCCGTTCGAGCTTCAGGTCCGCGAGCGCGAACAGGTTCCGCAGGCCGCCCGAGAACAGCAGGCGTCCGTCGCGCACCGCCGCGAGCCGGCCGACCAGCTCGATGCCCAGCGCGCCGAGGACGTTCAGATCCAGCGTCGCCCGTTCGGCGGTGCCGACGAGCTGCGGTGACGGGAGCCGCCGCGCGCGCGTGAGATCGTCGATCTCGTCGTACCGCTGATTCCAGACTCCGGACGCGTCCATCCACCAGAGCACGTCACGCCGGCGATACGTCCGCGGCAGCCGCACGTGCTCGCCGACCGACAACGTCACGGGACGTCCCGACCGGTGAATCTCCGCGGCCAGCTGCACGCCGGTCGCCGACGGTCCGACGACGAGCACGCCGCCTTCCGGAAGCTGCGACGGATTGCGATAGTCGAGCGCGGCGATCTGGTGAATCGAGGCGGGGAGCGCTGCCGACAGCGCGGGCACGCTCGGCAGGTTGCAGGCGCCGCTGGCGATCACCACCGACTGACAGCGCAGCGTGCCGGTGGTGGTCTCGACGCGATAGCCCTCGTCCTCGCGTGTGACCGACGTGACCGTCGTGTGCGTGCGGATCGGCGCGCTCACCAGTTCGGCGTAGCGCGAGATGAACCCGACGAGCTCCGGCATCGACATGTAGCCGTCCGGGTCGGGGCCGTCGTAGCGGTATCCGGGCAGACGGCTTTGCCAGTTCGGGGTGAGCAGCCGGAGAGAGTCCCATCGGTCGCGCCGCCACGAGTTGGCGACCTCGCCGCGCTCGAGGACGACGTGGTCGATGGCGCGTTCGGCGAGCAGCCGGCTCGCCGAGAGGCCGGCATGGCCGGCCCCGATTACGACAGCGGTGACACGTTCGATGGGTCTGCTCCGTGCATGGCGGGTCCTGCGGCCGCCGGGATCAGGCGACTTCGACGGTGACGTTCACCGGGTTGGTGATCACGTCGTACACCGCCGAGCGCTTCTGCGACTGCGCGACGATCGCTTCGATGTCCTTCTTCGACGCGTCCGCGTCGATCTTGAAGGTGACCTTGACGTCGTCGTAGCCGTTGCGGACGTCGCTGTCCACGCCGAGGATGCCGCGGATGTCCATCGTGCCTTCGACCGTCGACTCGACCGAGCGCAGCTGGATCCCGCGGTTCTGCGCGACGGCGGCGACGCCGGCCGTGAGGCAGCTGGCGAGCCCGACGAGGACGTACTCGATCGGCGTGATCCCGTGATCCTCGGACGCGAAGATCTCCGGATGGTCGGCTTCGAAGGTCGTCTCCGTCTTGTGCTGCTGTTCCTGCCCAAGGCCGAAGAAGCTCTGCACGTTCGACGTGCTGTGCGTGCCGTTCCGCCATTTGCAGGAGGCCCGCCACGTGAACTTCGCCGCCTCGGGGGCTCCCTTCAACGCCTCGCGCGCATCCAGCAGCGCCTGGACGTTGACACCGTTGTTCACCGTCGCCATGGTCATCGTACCGCTCCTTGTCGCTTGCGAAGTGTCCGTGTCGCTTGCGTCGTGATCGTCTGGCCGGAAGCTTCAGATCATACAACGTCGACCACTTCGAGGACACCGGCGATATGATCGCCCGCATGGCTTCGCCAGTTCAGAAGGGCGCGCCCGGCTCAGTCGGCATCGTCGAGACGCAGTACCTGGAGCTGCCGCGCCCGATCCGGCTGGACTGCGGTCGCGATCTCTTTCCGATCCGCATCGCGTACGAGACGTACGGCACGCTGTCGCCGGCGCGCGACAACGTCATCCTCGTGTGCCACGCGCTGAGCGGCGACGCGCACGCCGCCGGCTTCGCGAAGACGCCGCCGCCCGAGAGCACGCGCGACGGGTTCGGCGCCAGCGACCGCGACGGCGCGCGCAACAAGGGCCTCGGCTGGTGGGACGGCATGATCGGCCCCGGCAAGGCGTTCGACACCGATCGCTTCTTCGTCGTCTCGACGAACCTGCTCGGCGGATGCCGCGGGACCACTGGACCTTCGTCCGTCGATCCGGCGACCGGCGCGCCGTACGGATCGAATTTCCCGGTGATCACCGTCAGCGACATGGTGCGTACCCAGCGCGCGTTCCTCGACGAGCTCGGGCTCGAGCGGCTCGCAGCGGTGGCCGGCGGATCGCTCGGAGGGATGCAGGCGCTGGAGTGGGCGGTCCTCTACCCGGATCAGGTCGACGCGATCGTGGCAATCGCCAGCACGCACGCGGTGCTGCCCCAGGGGGTCGCCTGGAATGCGATCGCGCGCAACGCGATCGTGGCCGACCCGGCATGGCAGGAGGGTCACTACTACGGAACCGGCCGCAAGCCCGACGCCGGCATGGGGCTGGCGCGCATGGTCGGGCACATCACGTACCTGTCGGCCAAAGCGCTCGGCGACAAGTTCGGACGGCGGCTGCAGTTCGCCGACGACATCCGTTACACGCTGACCGAGCCGGAGTTCGAGGTCGAGAGCTACCTGCGCCATCAGGCCGACGCCTTCGTCAAGCGGTTCGACGCCAACACGTATCTCTACACGTCGCGGGCGCTCACGTACTTCGATCTCGCGCGGCAGTACGGCGGCGGTTCGCTGACGCGCGCGCTGCGCGACGTGCGGGCGCGGACGCTGCTCATCGCCTTCAGCTCCGACTGGCTCTACCCGCCGTCGGGGTCGGAGGAGATCGCCGCGGCGCTGCGGGCCCTCGGGAAGGACGTGGAGTGCCACGTCATCGACGCGCCGTACGGGCACGACTGCTTCCTCCTCGAAGAAGGGCGGCAGACGCCGATCATCCAGCGCTTTCTCTCGCCTGCGTTCGCCGTCCCGGCCGATGCGCGGGCAGTCCAGGAGACCCGTTTCGATGGCTGAGTTCCGCCACGCAGAGCAACCACGCGAGTTCGGGTTCGAGACCCGGCAGGTGCACGCGGGCCAGCGGCCGGATCCGAATACCGGCGCGCGCGCCGTGCCGATCTACCAGACCACGAGCTTCGTGTTCGAGGATCCGGAGTCGGCGGCGGCGTACTTCAACCTGCAGGAGTACGGCAACACCTACTCGCGCATCATGAACCCGACGGTCGCCGTCTTCGAGGAGCGGATCGCGAACCTGGAAGGCGGGTGCGGAGCGGTCGCGTTCGCGAGCGGCATCGCCGCGCAGGCGGCCGCGCTCTTCACGATGCTGCAGCCGGGCGATCACGTCGTCTCGTCGTCGGCGCTGTACGGCGGCAGCGTCAACCAGTTCAAGCACCTGCTGCGCAAGATGAACGTCGGCCTGACCTGGGTCGATCCCGACAACCCGGAGGCGTGGCGCGCCGCCGTTCGGGAGAACACGAAAGTGTTCTACGGCGAGACGATCGGCAACCCGGCCGGCAACGTGCTGGACATCGAGACGCTCGCGTCGATCGCCCACGAGCACCAGTTGCCGTTCATCGTCGACAACACGTTCGCGACGCCGTATCTCTGCCGCCCGATCGAGTGGGGCGCCGACATCGTGATTCACTCGGCGACGAAGTTCATCGGCGGCCACGGGACGAGCATCGGCGGCGTGGTGATCGACTCGGGCGACTTCGACTGGTCGAACGGCCGCTTCCCGGTCGTCGCCGAACCGTCGCCGGCGTACCACGGGCTGGAGTTCCACGAGACGTTCGGCACCTACGGCTACCTGATGAAGCTGCGGGCCGAGACGCTGCGCGATCTCGGGGCGGCGATGAGCCCGTTCAACGCCTTCCTGTTCCTGCAGGGGCTCGAGACGCTGTCGCTCCGCATGGAACGCCATGTGGCGAACGCGCAGGCGGTCGCACGGTATCTCGAACAGCACCCGATGACATCGAACGTCACCTATCCCGGCCTCGCCTCGAGCCGCTTCAAGCCGCTCGTCGACAAATACCTCCCGCGCGGGGCGGGCGCCGTGTTCTCGTTCGACTGCCACGGCGGACGCGACGGCGGGCAGCGCTTCATTCGCGGCCTCACGCTGTGGTCGCACCTCGCGAACGTGGGCGACACCAAGAGCCTCATCATCCACCCGGCGAGCACGACCCATCGACAGCTCGACGATGACGAGCTGCGTGCCGCGGGCGTGGGGCCGGGGACGATCCGGCTGTCCGTGGGCACCGAGTCGGTCGACGATCTGATCTGGGATCTCGAACAGGGGTTCGCGAGCGTCGCGGCGGCGGAGATCCCGGGAGTGGCCACGGTATGAGCCCATCGACTGCATCACCGTCCTTCGACCTGACGCGGTACCAGGATCGCCTGGCGATCCAGCGCGTGCTCCACAACGCGAAGACCGTGGCGATCGTCGGCCTGTCGAAGAACGAGCTGCGCGCGAGCCACTTCGTCGGCTACTACCTCAAACGCCACGGCTACCGGGTGATTCCGGTCAACCCGCGCGAGACCGAGATCCTCGGCGAGAAGAGCTACAAGAGCCTGCTCGACATCCCCGGGCACGTCGACATCGTCAACGTCTTTCGCGCGCCCGACGCGCTGCCGCAGATCGCCGAGGAAGCGGTGAAGATCGGCGCCGGCGCCCTCTGGTGCCAGTTCGGCGTCATCAACGAAGAAGGCGCGCGGATTGCCGAAGCGGGCGGCCTGACCGTCGTCATGGACCGCTGCATCAAGGTGGAGCATGCGCGCTACGTCGGCCGCATGCACTGGCTCGGCTTCAACACGCAGCGGATTACCTCGGTCAGAGGCGGCCTTCAGTAATCTCGCCGCGCGCGGCGTGATGCGGAGGTCTCCCGCCTCCTCATGTCGTGGCGATCAACGGGGCGTCGACGCCGGCGGCGGCAGCGGCGGCGCGGCGCCGGTTGCCGGGTTGTAGCGCGGGTTCCGCGGGTCGTTCGTCGGATCGTCGGGCACGTACGACGGGACCTGCACGGCGCTCGTCACCCACGCGGTGTAAATCAGATCGCGCAGCAGCGTGGCTGCGTCCGCGGTGCACGTGTAGACCAGCTCCCGCGCCTCCCGGCTCGACCTGTCCTCCAGCGCCTTGCGTCGTTCGAGCTCGTACACCTGCGCGACCCGCGTGTGTGCCCTGTCCACGTGCGCGAGGATGGTGGCGAACGGATCGGCGATCTGCTGTGCGCGCGGCGAGATCCGGGACTCGATGTCGGCTTCCGTCAGGCCGATCAGATCGACGAACGTGTTCTCGAAGAGCCAGTGGATGGCGCCGTCGCGGGTGAACCCCTGCGGGTTGTCGCCCACCCAGCCGTCATGGTGAATCGTGCTGTGGAGCGGCTGCGCGCCATCGGCGATGTAGTGACTGAGCCAGCCGACGTAGAAGGCGGCGTCCTGCTCGATGAAGGTCGTGTCCTTCTGCTGGGCACGCTGCTCGCGCCACATGCGGAAGGCGACCTTCAGCCGTTCGTATCCCTCGACGACCGCGTACGGCAGCGTTCCGGTGTAGTGGACGTTCGTCAGCGCCGCGCGCGCCGGATCGGTGTCGCGCAGGCGCCGGTGCTCGTCGTACACGGCCAGGACGAACTCGTCGCGCGACCGCGGAATCTGGCGCAGGAACGCGAACTGCTCGGTGTACCAGACGTGATTGGGATCCTCGGCGGCTTTCGCGAACGGCTCGGACGGCGCGCGCCACGTATCGGCGAGCACCGATCGGCTTCCGATCCAGTCGATCTGCCGCGCCAGGAAGAGCGGGACGCTGAGCGGCAGCGCTCGAATCGCCGCGCGGCTGACGATGGCGTGCCCGCGGTCGCCCCAGGCCGAGGCGCGGGCCTGGCAGAGCGCGGCAATCATGATCACGACCAGCAGCGTGCTTTTCTTCGACACGTGCCGATTGTCGCACCATCTCTCGTGCACAAGTGCGCGCCGGCTGGGCGATCCGGCGGGCCGGACGTCCTCGGAAACGGCCGGTGTCGGCGACGTGGCTGCGACACTTCGCGACTTCCGCGCGGCCGCCGGCTCGGTCATAATGGCGCCGCATTTACTGCGGAGGAGCCTGGCATGACATCGAGCACTTTGCGTCGGATCGCCGCGGCGATCCTGACGACGGCGGGCGTGGCGGCGCCGGCAGCCGGCCAGAACATCACGGATGCGGACCTTGCGAAAGGCTTGTCCGATCCGACGCGATGGCTGATCGTGTCGGGAGGGTATGACGGCCAGCGATTGAGCCCGCTGACCCAGATCACGCCCGCCAACGCCGCGCAGCTCACGCCGCAGTGGACCTTTCAGGCGGGGGTGACAGGGCAGTTCGAGGCGACGCCGGTCGTCCTGAACGGCGTGCTGTATGTCACCGGCCCGCAGAACCACGCGTGGGCGATCGACGGCAGGACCGGGAAGCAGATCTGGCATTTCCAGCGACCGCTTCCCGCCGGCCTGAAGGTGTGCTGCGGCCCGGTGAACCGCGGCTTCGCCGTCTACGGCAACCGGCTGTTCATGACGACGCTCGATGCGCACGTGCTCGCACTCGACCCGAAGGACGGCAAGGTGATCTGGGACGTGGAGCTTGCCGACTTCAAGCTCGGATACGCCAGCACCGGCGCGCCGCTCGTGGTGAAGGGGAAGCTGATCGTCGGCATGGCGGGCGGCGAGTACGCCAATCGCGGCTTCCTCGACGCCTACGATCCCGAGACCGGCAAGCAGCTGTGGCGGTTCTGGACCATTCCTGCGCCGGGGGAGCCTGGCAGCGAGACATGGCCGGTCGACGTGCTCGAGCGCGGTGGTTCGCCGACGTGGGTCACGGGCACCTACGACGCGGAGCTGAACACCATCTACTGGGGCACGGGGAATCCGAACCCCGACTGGGACGGCGACAATCGTCCGGGCGACAATCTCTATTCAGGCTCGGTCGTGGCGCTCGATCCCGACACCGGCAAGCTGAAGTGGCATTACCAGTTCACGCCGCACGACACGCATGATTGGGACGCCAACCAGACGCCGGTCCTCGCCGACCTGACGATCAACGGCCAGCTGCGCAAGGTGCTGATGCAGGCCAACCGCAACGGCTTCCTGTACGTGCTCGATCGCACCAACGGCACGTTCATCAACGCGTGGCAGTACGGCAACCAGAACTGGGCGTCGGGTTTCACGCCGGCGGGGCGTCCGATCGAGATCCCGGGCCATACGCCGACGGTCGAAGGGACCGAAACGTGCCCCGACTGGTACGGCAACACGAACTTCATGCCGCCGTCATTCGACAAGCAGCGCGGGCTGTTCTTCGTCACCGTGCGCGAGACCTGCGCGAGGTTCATCAAGAAGGACACGCCGGACGCCAACGTCGGCGACCGCACGATGGGCGGCACCGTCGCGCCGGTCGGGCCCCGCACCGGCGCGCTCCGCGCCATCGATCCGGCAACGGGTGCGCGCAAGTGGGAAGTGAAGTACGACGGTCCGGGCTGGGCCGGCGTGACCGCCACCGCCGCCGGCGTCGTCTTCAGCGGCGACCACCAGGGGACGTTCATGGCGGTCGACGCGAGCAACGGCAAGGTGCTGTACACCTATCACACCGGCGCGCCGATCTACGCCGCGCCGACGACGTATATGCTCGACGGCCGGCAGTGGGTGTTCCTGCCCTCGGGCTTGACCGCGACCGCGTTCACGCTGCCGGCGCCGGCCGCTGGAACACGCTGACACCGAATGGAGAAGCGCGCGGTCATGGCGTTTTTCATTCGCGTGAAAAACGCTCTGGCCGGCCATCATCCAGAACGACCACCCGCGAACACCTCCCACGGGTCGAGCGGCACACCCTCCCACCAGTGCCGCTCGGGCGTCAGCTCGAAGATCGCGAAGTGGAGGTGGGGCGTGTTCGCGGGCGCGTTGCCGCTCGTGCCGACGTAGCCGATGACGTCGCCGCGCGACACCGTCTGTCCTTCCTTCAGTCCGGCGGCGTAGCGTTCCAGGTGCGCGTAGTAGTAACAGAACTCCTGGCCGGGATCGTACTGGTAGATCGTGATCCCGCCCTGTCTGCTCAGAAACAGCTTCGCGACGATGCCATCGTCGACGGCGTGGACCGGCGTGTTGCGCGGCGCGAGGATGTCGACCGCTTCATGACCGCGTGCGCCGGCGTCACGCGGGTCGCCAAACTGCCCGCGCATCGCGTCGACGTTCGCGTTGTCGATCGGCAGGCGCAGGCGGCGGCGCTCGAGCCGCTCGATCGCAGCTCCGGTTGCGGGCGCGTCGGGAGCGGCAGGTGGTGAGGCGGCGATGCGAGCGGTCGTCGTCATGCCGCTCGAAGTGCCAGCCGTGCCGACCGGGAGCGTCACATCCGCGGACCGCGAGAGGGTCGCGGGTCTGAGCGGAAATCGCAGCATCCAGCCGACGGCGATTCCGGCTGCGAACGCGATCGCGATGAGAGGAATCGCTCGACCGCGGCGTGGTCCCTTGCGGTTCATTCCGTGAACACGACGCGCGTCCCCGGCTTGACGAGCGACGCCAGGCGCGCGGCGTCCCAGTTGGTCAGCCGCACGCAGCCGTGAGACTGCGCGTGTCCGACCAGGTTCGGACTCGGCGTTCCGTGCAGGCCGTAGTGCGGCACGTTGATGTCGACCCAGACGACCCCGACCGGATTGTTCGGGCCGGGCTTGATCGTCGCTTTCGAATGCCCCGGTTCCGCGTCCCAGAACAGTTCGGGGTTGTACTGGAAGGGCGGCATCCAGGAGATCCCGTTCACCTTCCACGTGCCGATCGGCAGCGGGTCGTGCTCGCTGCCGCTCGAGACGGGAGCGAACATCGCGAGCGACCCGTCCGGCCGCACGGCTCGCAGCGTCGACGCGCCGCGCGAGACCTCGATCGACAGCTCGCCGGCGTTCGAGTCTGGGATCGGCTTGCGCGACGGATCGAACGGCGTGACGGCTGGTACCTGGATGACGGCTCCCGGCTCCAGACGAACGTTTGGATTCAACCGGGTGAGGAGCTGCGGCGCCATGTGAAAGCGCTCGGCAATCGCTTCGAGCGGGAAGGCGTAGGCGAGCGACGGCAGCGTGGCCTGTTGCGGCAGATCGTCCGGCAACGGACGATCGAGAAAAGGCCCCGCGAGATCGGCGCCGGTCAACTGGTAGCCGACGATGACGTCGGTGCCGGCACCGCGTGCCAGCGCCTGCAACGTCTCGCAATCGAGCCGGCCATCGGCGCGGATCTGCACTGAATTCTGAAAGGCGGCGACCGCGCGTTTCAGGTTGGGCCCGTCGGCGCCGTCGATCTCGCCGGGCGAGAAACCGGCGCGATCGAGCATCACCTGGTAGGCCAGCGGATCGGTACAACCCGAAGTCGGCGGTGCGGCGCGGCCCTCCCGTGCGTGCAGCGGTCCGGCGAGAAGGAACAGCAGCGACAACAGCAGCGTCACGCAGGTGGCCACTGCAGAACGCATGCCCCCGGCGGCCTGCGGTCGAGCGGAGCGGTGGCGGCCGATGATACATTTACAGATGACAGCAGGAGGAATCGTGGCAAACCGAACCCGACCGACGCTCGAGAAGCGCGCCAAAGAGCGTGCGCGTCAGGAAAAACGGAAGATGAAAGAAGAGCGCCGCGCGCAGGCGAAGGCGGTGAAGTCCAACGCGCCACGCGCGGCGGGCGACGAGGACCCCGATATTGCCGGGATCGTGCCCGGTCCCCAACCCTCGCCGTGGGGCGACGACGAAGAGCTTTGAGCAAGATCAGGAGCTTTCCCTGCTCGAGCTGGGCCGCGCCTGCTGAGCCCGCCGACAGCATCGTTCCGGTCCTGGAAGACGGGACCGTTGCTTTCCTTCCCGGCCTGCCGTTCGACGTGGATCCCTCGGAGCGCGACATCTTCTCGCCGGCGATCCTCTCATCGAGCAAGAACACCAGCTACGACCCGGCCACCGATCGCGTCGGCGGGACGACACTGAGCGGTACGTCGCTCGAGCGGCTTCGCGGCGTGCTGCGGCGGTTCAGCGCGAGCGCCGCGTCGCTCGTCGAACAGCTGCTGCCCGAGTACCGCGGGCAGATCGTGCGCCGGCGCGCGAGCTTCAGGCCCGCGGAGATCGCGGGACGGCAGACGTCGTGGCGCAAGGACGACACGCGTCTGCACCTCGATGCGTTTCCGGCGTCGCCGACGCGCGGCGCGCGCATCCTGCGCGTCTTCTCGAACGTGAACCCCGAGGGACGGCCGCGCACGTGGCGCGTGGGCGAGGACGTCGCGCAGGTCGCGGTCCGCTTCGGCCCGTCGCTGTCGCTGCCGCTGCCCGGCGTGAGCACGCTGCTCGCGGCGCTGCGGATCACCAAGGCGGCGCGCACGCCGTACGACGCGCTCATGCTGCAGCTGCACGATCGGATGAAGCAGGACGTCGAGTGGCAGGAGCAGTCGCCGCAGGAGCGGGTCGATCTGCCGGCGGGAACGACCTGGCTGACGTTCACCGACCAGGTGAGCCACGCGGCGATGGCGGGGCAGTACCAGTTCGAGCAGACGTTCCTCGTTCCGGTGTCGGCGATGCTGAACGAGACGCGGTCGCCGCTGCGCACGCTCGAGCGGCTGAAGGGCCGCCGCCTCGCCTGAGACGCCGCGCTACTGCGCGCGCACGAGCAGCAGCGGGATCTTCACGACGTGGCGAACCTTGTTCACGGTCGTCCCGAGCACCACGTCGGCGATGAAGCGGTGGCCGTGCGTCGACATCGCGATCAGATCGACGTGCCCTTCCTCCGCGACGCGAATCAGCTCGTCGGCGGGATCGCCCTTCGCGAGGTACACGTCGACCTTCAGGCCGCCGGCCGACATCTCGCGCTGCAGCCGTTCCAGGTAGGCGCGGTCGGCCTTCATCTCCTCCGACTCGCGCAGGTTGAGCCGATCGAAGTTGCGGGCGGCCCATCCGTCGGCGACGTGCACCAGCAGCAGCTCCGCGCCGGTCAGCCGCGCGAGATCGCGCGCGTGCGTGAGGATCGCCGCGTCGGCGGCGGAATGTTCGAGCGCGACCAGGATCCGGTGGTACATCGCGCTGATTCTACAGGCCCACGAACGTCTGGTAGAGCAGCCAGACGTTGAGGGCGGCAATGACGACCGCGACCGTCCAGGCCAGCGCCTTCACCCATCCCGGGTTGACGAAGGGGCCCATCTTCGACCGGTCGCTCGTGAACGACACGAGCGGGAAGACGGCGAACGGCAGCTGCAGGCTGAGGATCACCTGGCTGAGGATCAGCAGCGGTCCGGCGCCGCGCTCGCCGTAGAGCACCGTGACGATGACGGCGGGGATGATGGCGATGAGCCGCGTGATGAGCCGCCGCAGCCAGGGGCGCAGCCGCAGGTTGATGAAGCCTTCCATCACGATCTGGCCGGCGAGCGTGCCCGTGAGGGTCGCGTTCTGCCCGGAGCAGAGCAGCGCGACGCCGAACAGGATGCTCGCGAGCGTCGTCCCGAGCAGCGGCGAGAGCAGCTGGTAGGCGTCCGAGATGTCGGCGACATCCTCGTGGCCGCTGCCGTGGAACGTGGCGGCCGCCATGACCAGGATCGCGGCGTTGATGAAGAGCGCCGACATGAGGGCGACCGCGGAGTCGATCGACGCGAAGCGGATCGCCTCGCGCTTGCTCTCGTGGGTGTCGAGATACTTGCGCGTCTGCACGATCGACGAGTGCAGGTACAGGTTGTGCGGCATGACCGTCGCGCCGAGGATGCCGATCGCGATGTAGAGCATCTCGCCGTTGGTGAGGATCTCGGCGCGCGGGATGAAGCCGCGTGCGACGTCGGCCATCGCCGGCTGCGCGAGCCACAGCTCGACGGCGAACGATCCGGCGATCGTGATGATCAGCCCGACGACGAGCGCCTCGACGTAGCGGAAGCCGTGATGCTGGAGGTACAGCACGATGAGGACGTCGAGGGCGGTCAGGCAGACGCCCCAGACGAGCGGCACGCCGAAGAGCAGGTTGAGGGCGATGGCGGCGCCGACGACCTCGGCGAGGTCACAGGCGGCAATGGCGATCTCGCACAGAATCCAGAGCGCGATCGTGGTCCGGGGGGAGTAGCTGTCGCGGCAGGCCTGGGCGAGGTCGCGTCCGCTGGCGATGCCGAGGCGGGCGGAGAGCGCCTGCAGCAGGATCGCCATCAGGTTCGAGATCATGATCACGCTGAGCAGCGTGTAGCCGAACCGTGCGCCGCCGGCGATGTCGGTGGCCCAGTTGCCGGGGTCCATGTAGCCGACCGCGACGAGGTAGCCGGGACCGGCGAACGCCATCAGCTTGCGCCAGAAGCCGGCCGAGTGCGGCACCGGCACCGACCCGTGCACTTCGGGAAGGCTCGGGAGCGGCGGGGTGGAGCGCCAGCCGCTCGTGGCGGGGGCAGCCTGGGCTGCCTGGGCTGCCTGATCGCGTGGCGTCGTAGCCATTTTGACTGTTCAAAACATAAGTTGTTCAAAGTAGAAAGTCAATTGCCGATGGCGGTATCTCACGGTCGCAGGCTTGGTGGGTCTCACAGTCCAGGGTGCGCCTGGTTGCCGGATGGCCAGTGGGGTACGAATGGATCAGGCCCACACACGTGCGGGTAGTCGTTACCCATACGGGAAGCGGCTTTCGGCGACCTTCGGTACGTGAAGCGTGTTCTCTGCCAGTTTTCTTACGATTCGAAGACGATTGCCGGTGGCATCCAAGCTGCCCATCGGCTCGGCATGGGGACCGATTCAGGGCGCGGCCGGAGTCTGCTGATTGACGATGCGGCGGTGTTGCTGGGGGTATCGCGGAGGACGGTGTACTACCGGATTCGGGAGGGACAGCTCGTAACGGTGCGGACGCGGTGCGGGTCGCAGCGCGTGCTGCTCTCGTCTATCGAGCAGCTGCTGCGGCAGCAGCGCGGGTTGCCGCCGCTCGACCAGACCTGTGGCGCCGGCTCATAGTCCGAGGCGCTGGCGCTTGAGGTACAGCCCTTTGCGGGAGATGCCGAGCATGCGGGCCGCCGCCTCGACGCGACCCTGGTGTTGTCGCAGCGCCTGGGTGATCATCTGCCGCTCGACGCAGGCGAGGGCGCGCGTGAGCGTGTCGCCGGGACGGATCGTGATCTCGAGCGCGTTGGCGCGCTTGAGCTGTTCGGTCTGTTCCCGGAGGGCGCGCGGCAGGTTGGCGAGCGTGAGCGGGGTATCCGGTTCCGCCGTCGCGACCATGCGGTGGATCTCGTTGCTCAACTCGCGGATGTTGCCGGGCCACGGGTAGAGCACGAGGTGCTCCATGAGATCCTCGGCGACGCGGATGCACCCCTTGCCGAGCTCGTGCGACCACTTGAGGGCGAAGTGCTGCGCGAACGGCGGGATTTCGTCGCGGCGGTCGCGCAGCGGCGGCAGTTCCAGCGGGTAGACGGTCAGGCGGTAGTAGAGGTCTTCCCGGAACTTGCCCTGTTCGACCATCTGCCGCAGGTTCCTGTTCGTGGCGGCGACGATCCGGACGTTGACCGGGAAGGGGCTCGTTTCGCCGAGCGGGTTGATTTCGCCCGATTCGAGGAACCTGAGGAGCTTCGGCTGGAGGTCGAGACCGAGCTCGCCGATCTCGTCGAGGAACAGGGTTCCATCCCTCGCCGCGCGGATCAGCCCCGGGTTGTCGCGGTCGGCGCCGGTGAAGGCGCCGCGCTTGAAGCCGAACAGGTGGCTCTCGAGCAGTTCGCGGGGGACAGCGGTGCAGTTGAAGGGGACGAAGGGCTTCTTGGCGCGGGGCGAGTAGCGGTGGATGGCGCGCGCCAGCACCTCCTTGCCGGTGCCGCTCTCGCCGGTGATCAGGACGGTGAGGGTCGCCGGCGCGATCTTGCGGGCCTGGAGCATCAGCTCCTGCATCTTGCCGGTGACGACCGAGTCGTCGTCGGCGGCGGGGAGCTCGTCGATCGGCCAGAGGGTGAGGCGCTCTTCGCGTTCGACGCGAGCGCGTTCGAGCTCCTGGGTGGCGGCGATGACCGCGCCGACGGCGTCGACGGTCGCCTGCGATTCGATGTCGGCGAGCGGCTGCACGAGCAGCTCGACGGTGCGCTCGCCGGCGGCGCCGATGGGAAAGGCACGCACCGCCGCATCGTCCCGCCAGCATCCGCACTCGCCGAGCTGGGCGTCGGCTTCCCCGGGGGTATGCACGATGGCCCGCGCCGCGGTGACGGCGGTCGTGTGCTGCAGAATCGCCAGGAGGCTGGTGGCGACGAGCTCAGGCCGCCCGGCGTGGAGGAGCACCGAGGCAAACTCCTGAACTGCCTGATTACTGGTGAACACTCCTTGGCGTACTGGTTCGTCGGTTCCAGTTTTTGCGAACGCAAGTGTTTGGGAGCCCAACACCCGATAGATCGCAGCTGCGCGGCTGCGATGCCAGCTAGCTCCTTTAGCGTCCGATCTTGCATGTAGCGCTCGCGCCAGGGCGAGCTCGTAATGAGCAATGTGATCTGGAGACCGGTCTTCTGGGAGCAACTTAGCCAATTGATGCAAGTAGGAAGCGGCATCCAAGTCTCCATCCAGCATCGTTGCAACTTCCGAAGAGAGTGCGAGCACCAACGGCTCCATCGCCCGGTCTCTCATCTGACGAACGATCTGTAGCAGACGCTCCGCAGACTTTGCTGCCTCGATCCAGCGTTTCTCGTAAATGAGCAGTTCTAAACGCGTTAGAAGCGCATGACGACTCGAATACAAAGACTCATCGGATGGATTGGATAGGTTTCCTTGAATTTGCTCCAAAAGAAGCGTCGCATTGTGCGGATCGTGCTCGGCTAGGTATGTCTTAGCTATACTGTCGAGGCTTCCATTCGCATGCTCACCCTTAAATGGCAACAATTCATACGCTTCTCGCAGTAGCTGGCGCGACTTTATAAAATCACCGCGCATGTAATGCAGATTTCCAAGATTAGCCAGAGCAGCTCGAAATACTGCCGCTGCTCCACTCTCGCGGGCGAGATCGAGCGCGTGCTGCGCATGTTCCATTCCCAATTGAAGTTGGAACTGCATGATCGACGACGCTGTATGGTTAATCTCCGCGAGCGACTCGAGCCAGATGTTTGCTGTCTTCTTCAGTATGGTCTGCGCGAGCAGTGTATGCCGCCTGGAGATTCCTATGAGCCCCCGCTTCGCCTCTATTTCGCCGAGAAAAATATGCAGTGCGGCGCTGACATTGGGATCCCCAAGGCGAACGACGTTCTGCCGGACTTGTTGAAGTAATCGGCCGGCGTTGTTTGCATCGCAAGTGATGCCGGACAGGCTGACAAGGAGACGCAACTGTGCCCAGCACGTTCGAGTTAAGTCGCCCGAGTCTAACGCGAACGCAACTGCCCGTTCGAGATTCTCGAGCGATGCAGTGGTATCGCCTCGTTCCCACAGGATCAATCCGAGAGAGAAGCAGCAGACGCTTCTTTGAACTGCCGTCAGCTGTCGGTTCTTGAGCAGCCGTGATGCCAAGATCTCTGCATCAGCGTACCTTCCGGTTCGCTCAAGCAAGTCGACCCTGAAGACCTCAGCATCTAGATTCTTGGTATACAACAGCGGCAGTTGCTCGAACTTCTGCAACGCCTCTGCGAACCGACCCTGGTAATACAAGGCTCGAATGCCAGAGAGCACATCCATAGTTACCTTCTCGATGGCAGATTGTCACCGATTGCCGCTAGGCCTGAACAGCCCACAGCGCAATTTGTGTGCAATTGTGAGGCGCAAGGATGGCGAAGGCGCATGTTGGTCAAATGTCACGTGGTCTACGGGCGGGCTGCCGCATAATGCCTTGCGAGCCGGCTGCCACCCCTCTTCCGATCGGTTGAGTGGGCCGGAGTACCAGCGGAGCAACAGCCAGGGAATGCCTAAGAGCGTGTTTCAAAAGTAGACCACGGGCTTGAGGAAGTTCCAGCAGATCAGGGAGCAGCCCAGAAGCACGAAGGCTGTATGACACAGTCCCGGCGCTCGTAGCGCACGTTGAGGCGGAGAAACCGATGGAGCCACGCCAGGGTTCGCTCGACGACCCATCGGGTGCGACCGAGTCCACTGCCGTGCGGGTGTCGACGTCGGGCGAGTTGCGTGCGAATATCGCGGGCGTGCCGCTGGTCGCGGTGAGCTTGCGAGTCATACGCGCGATCGCCCTGTACGAGGCTCGGCTTGCGGCGGCGGGCGCCGGGGCGCCCGCGCAGCGGCGGGATGCTGTCGACAAGTGGTAACAGTTGGGTCACATCATGACGGTTAGGTTAGCGCCCGTCACGATCGCTGTCAGGGGAATGTCCCGCGCCTCGGTGAGAAGGTGATGTTTCGACCCTTTCTTACGGCGATCGGTGGGGTTCGGTCCAGTTTTTCCCCCGCGCAACGCTCGGACCGACGAACTGTCCACTGTCAAGTTTCGCCCGTAGGGGGCCAGTCGTTTTCGGGTGATCGGGGGCCATCTCGGCGTCATCTCGGCTGACCGGTCTCCGAGGTTTTTTCATCTCCGTTCACATCAGAGGGAAGCGGGCCTGTGGAGCCTGTGGGAAACCGCGTTCTGTGCGGTTTTCCAAGGCGCTGTGGGACACGCCGGTCTGTGGCGTGTTCCATAGCGCCGGCAGGATCCATAGGCCGGTCACTCGCGGGGCCCGCCGCGGCGGCGCCCGTTGGCGCGGAAGCTGTCGCTGGTGATGACGATTTGGTGCGCGTGGTGTGCCAGCCGGTCGAGGGTCGCCGAGGCCAGGAGCGGACTTTGAAAGAGCTCTGGCCATTCGGTGAAGGCGCGGTTGGACGTGACGATGAGCGCGCCGTGCTCGTACCGCTCGTTGATCACTTCGTAGAAATCCTCCGGCCCGGCGGGCGGGAGCGGCTTCAGCCCGAAATCGTCGAGGATGAGCAGGTCGGGTCGCGTGTAGGTCAGCAGCCGCCGCTCGTAGGTGCCATCGGCGCGGCCGCCGTGCAGATGGCCCAGCATCCGCGCGGCGGAGATGAAGACGACGTCGAAGCCGCGGCGGCACGCTTCATGGCCGAGGGCCTGCGCCAGATGCGATTTGCCGACGCCGGCGGGTCCTTGAATCAGCACCGTCTCGTGGCGCTCGATGAAGTGGCCGGTCGCGAGGTCGAAGATCTGCTGCCGATTGATCGAGGGATTAAAGCTGAAGTCGAAGCCTTCGAGCGTCTTGCCGAGATCAACGGTGGCGCGACGAAGCCGGAGCTGCAACTGCTTCTGCCCGCGACGCTCGACCTCGTCTTCCACGAGCCGCTCGAGGAAATCGACGTAGGAGAGCTTCTCGGTGATGGCCTGTTGCGTGCGGACGTCGAGCGTGGCGAGGATGCCGGACAAGCGGAGATTTTTCAGTTTCGGCACGAGCTGATGATTCAGTTGCATGACGATCCTCCTGAGGATGGAAAGAAATCGGTGACCGGACGGGCGAAGAGCGGGAGCGTCGAGTCGCGCGGGGACGTCGGCGCGGCGATCTCGGCGACCTGGTCGAGGCCGCGCTCAAGGATGCGCTTGATCGTGGCGTAGGCGAGGTCGTCATAGCGCAGGGCGCGCATGCACGCGCCTTCGAGTCGCCGCGGGCCAAACTTGTGCGCGAGCTTCAGGATGCCGAGCACGGTGCGGAGCCGATCGAGCGGGCGCTCGCCCAGCAGCCGACCGACCAGCTCACTCGTCGCGGGCCCGATGTCGCTGGCGCGCCGCACGCAGCTGGCCGGCGTGGCGAGCAGGCCCGCGACTTTGGCCGGCGGCAAGTGATCCGGATTCGTGATGCGCTGACCGCGCCGGCTCGCACGTGGATGGCTGGCGACGAGCTGATGCTCGTGAAAGATCTGGACGGTGGTGTCGGCACCGCGGACCCAGAGCCGCTGCCCGATCAGCCGATGCGGCGCCGAGTAGAACGCGTCCTCGAAGACGACGTGGCAGTCGGGGTGCAGCTTCGCTTTCTTCCACGTCGCCAACGCGTAGGGCGCGGCCGGTACCGGGCGCAAGGCCGTGTGCTCGATCTCGTCGAACCGGGCCAGCGGCATCTCTTTGGTCGTGCCGTGCATCCGCCGGCCGGCCGTCTCGACGCACCAGACGAGCACGCGCTCATTCGCCTGATCGATATCCCGCCAGACGCGGCCGGCGAGGAAATTGCGCGCGACGTAGTGGACCCCCTGCTCGACTTTGCCTTTGTGCTCCGGCGTGCGCGGGCGGCACGGCGAAATCAGAAAGCCGTAGTGCTCGGCGCACTCACGATAGGCGCGCTGCACAACCGGGTCGTACAGCACCGCCTTGACGATCGCCGCCTTGAGATTGTCGACGACGACGCGGTGCGGCACGCCGCCGAACCACTCGAAGGCCCGGTGCGCGTTCTGGACCATGCTGAACGCCGATTCTGATTGAAGCTGAACGCGGATTCCGCCCGAAGCTGAACACCGATTCTGGCCATGCTGAACATGGATTCTGGCGATGCTGAACGCCGATTCCGGCATGGTGAACGCGGATTCTGGTGATGCTGAACACGGGTCTGGGCAGGCTTCCGTAACCACTCGTCGGTAGTCCACGCTGGGTCCTTTCCTCACACGAAAGGACACCGGATGGCGGCCTTGAGGCTACCGATGCGTCAGCTCCGTGAACTCCTCCGTTTGAAGTACGAGGCGCGGCTCCCGCAGCGCGCCATTGCCCGGGCGTGTGGCGTCGGTCTGGGGACGGTGACGGCCTATCTGCAGCGGGCGACCGCGGCGGGGCTGTCATGGCCGCTCCCGGCGGACCTGGACGACAGCGCGCTCGAAGCCCGCCTGTTTCAGCGCGCGGCGCTCGTGCCGGATCGGGCCGTGCCGGTGTGGGCCGAGGTCCATCAGGAGCTGAAGCGCCCCGGCGTGACGCTCGCGTTGCTGTGGCAGGAGTACCGCGCGATCCATCTGGAGGGCTACGCCTACAGCCAATTCTGCGCGCGCTATCGCCAGTGGCGGCGGGCGGTGCAGCCGTCGATGCGCCAGGTCCATCGCGCGGGCGAGAAAGTCTTCGTCGATTTCTCGGGGACCCGGCCGCACTGGGTGGACGCGACCAGCGGCGAAGTGATCCCCGCCGAGCTCTTTGTCGGCGTGCTCGGCGCCAGTGGGCTGATCTACGCGGAAGCCACCGCCAGTCAGGACCTGCCATCGTGGGTCGGGGCGCACGTCCACATGCTGGGGGCGTTCGGCGGCAGTCCGGCGATCTGGGTCCCTGACAACCTCAAAAGCGGCGTGACGCACGCGCATGCGTACGAGCCGGAGATCAATCGGACGTATACGGAGCTCGCGACGCACTACGGCGCGGTGGTGATCCCGACGCGGGTCGCGCGGCCGAAAGACAAGCCGAAGGTCGAAGTCAGCGTCCAAATCGCGCAACGCTGGGTGCTGGCCGCCCTGCGCCACCGCACCTTCTTCTCGCTCACCGATCTCAATACGGCCATTCGCGCGCGGGTCGACGCCATCAACGACCGCCCGATGCGCACCGTCGGCGTGAGTCGGCGCGTGCTCTTCGAGCAACTGGACCGCCCCGCGCTCCGCCCGTTGCCCGCGACCGCCTACGAACTCGCCACCTGGAAAGGCTGTCGCGTGAACATCGATTATCACGTCGAGGTCGCGCACAACTTCTACAGCGTGCCCTATCAGCTCGTCCACGCGCCGGTGGACACGCGCGCGACGGCCGCGACCATCGAAGTGTTTCACAAGGGCCGGCGCGTGGCCGCGCACGGGCGACGCCCGGGCCGCGGGCAGTATGCCACGCTGGCCGAGCACATGCCGGCGGCGCATCGCGCGCACGCCGAGTGGACGCCGTCCCGCTTGATCGCGTGGGCGGAACAGAGCGGGGCCGCGACCGGACGGTTTGTCGCCGGACTGCTCGAGCGCCGGCCCCATCCCGAGCAGGGCTATCGCGCGTGTCTCGGGCTCATGCGCCTCGGGCGCGTCCACGGAGCCGATCGCCTCGATGCCGCGTGTGCGCGCGCCGAACGGCTCCGCTCCTATCGCTATCGCACCGTCGAGCACATTCTCCAGTCCCAGCAGGACCGGCTCCCGCTCGACGAGCCGCCTGCCCGTCCGCCGCTCGCGCACGAGAACGTGCGCGGCGCCACCTTCTACGAGGAGCCGTATGCTGACCCACCCCACGATTGAGAAATTGCAGGCGCTCCATCTCACGGCGATGGCCCAGGCCTTCGAGCAGCAACGCGGCTCGAGCCAGCACGCCGCCCTCTCCTTTGAGGATCGTTTCGGCCTCCTGGTCGAGACCGAATGGACGGCGCGCGAGCAACGCCGGCTCGTGCAACGCCTCCGACACGCCAAGCTCCGGTATCCGGCCTGTCTCGAGGACGTCGACTTCGCGACGCCCCGCGGGCTCGTCCGCGAGGTCGTCCTGAGCCTCGGCACGGGTGGCTGGATTCGCGACCATCACAATCTGCTCATCACGGGTCCGACCGGGATCGGGAAATCGTGGCTCGCCTGCGCCTTCGTGCAGAGCGCGTGTCGGCAGGGCTTCAGCGCCACGTATGTCCGCATGCCGCGCCTGCTCCACGAACTCGCCGTCAGTCGCGGTGACGGCTCCTACGCACGGCTGCTCGCTCGGCTGGCCAAGCTCGATCTGCTCGCGATCGATGATTGGCTGCTGGCAGCCCTCACCGATGCCGAGCGCCGCGACCTGCTCGAGGTGATCGAGGATCGCAGTGAACGCACCGCCACGCTCATCGCGAGCCAGCTCCCGCCGACGGCCTGGCATGCCGCGATCGGCGAGCCGAGCGTCGCGGATGCCATTTGTGACCGGCTCGTCCATCGTGCGCATCGCCTCACCCTGAAGGGACCGACGATGCGCGATCCCGATACCAAGCGAGGGAAGGGTAAACCGTGACGGCCTGTGGATCGCGCCGGCTCCGTGGAAAACGCTCAGAACGCGTTTCCCACCGAGCCTTGGACGCCGAGAACGCGTCCACACGCTCCACAGGCATCATCTGTTTGATGCACGACTGCCGAACACCGTAAGATGACGCCGCGATCACCCAGGAGGGATTCGAGACTTTCTACGGCCGTCGCTACGCTCCGACGAGCGTACGGCTTGCCCAGAATCCGCGTTCACCTTCCCCGGAATCCGCGTTCAGCTTGGCCGGAATGCGCAGCG